>Ga0247782_1000081_pt1 | contig 130879 bp, 95 predicted proteins | sample UWRJL019104C5_FD_179928 | JGI IMG/M metagenome (GOLD analysis project Ga0247782, IMG submission 179928) | Plant litter microbial communities from Arlington Agricultural Research Station in Wisconsin, United States - UWRJ-L019-104C-5 | ecosystem: Environmental > Terrestrial > Plant litter >... | reverse complement strand
AAAAGCAGTTTCTATTAGGTTAGGAAAGACCGCTCCAGTGAACACCGGCTGATCGATCAAATCCATGGATGCGGGCTGACTGAGGAAAAGGCGGAGACTGCGTAGCGTGGAACGTGTTTTGTTCCCTGACTGGCGGGTTTGGTTCTCCGGGCTAGATCAAACCAACCCAATCCAATCCAATCCAATCAAGCATATCAATCTGTCTGCTTGCATGATACTTACTCTTATGCCTCTCTTACTATAATGGCAGGCATATCGTTACTTACCCCCATATTCCTTTTCCTGCATATAGCCTGCAGGCAGAGAACTAGGCAGAGAACTAGGCAGACCAGGCGTTTACGGCGCGGAGTGGAGACGCCCCCGTTCGTTGATTTGACAATGAAATTTCTCAACCTCATATTGGTAGGAAGAGGCAACCTACCTACCTACTACATGAGACGATGAACCAGTCACTTTTCGTCTGCAGATATGTATGGCGGCCGCTTCAAACTAGCAAATGCAAATGCACCATGCTCGCTAGACCAGGCAAGGTAGACAAGATAGGTAAGGATACGAGTCTACTCCGACACTCAAAAGTCCCCTAGGAGCGAAGACCTGGGCGCGGGGTGAGATGGCGGAGAGAGGGAGAAAGGGAGAGAGAATCTGCGAGTATTTATATCGGTACACTTTCACTCGCTCGCGAGAGAGAAAAAGATGGGTTGACAACGTTAGAGAGGGCGTCTTATACAACAACTCCCTGAAACCAATTCTTCTCCCCTTCTCCCCTCCTCCCCTTACTTTCCTTCCTCTCCTTCGTTTCTCTACCTACCTACGTTTCCACTTCATCCATACACCCCCCGCTCATAATGAAGGACACACTGGACCCAAACGTCCCAGGCGCACAAGCAGAAGTAGACGACATAGATCTGCTGAAGAAGTCCCAGTCCCAGCCCCAATCCCAACCCCTGTCCACCGAGGGAGCGGAAGCATACTGCGCATGCACGATCGCCAACCTAGAAGGGAAGGCACTCATCTCACTCCGAGGGACACTAGAGGAGCGGCAGGCGACGCTCGAACAGCTCGATGGACGCGTGCGCGCCCTCGAGAGGGCCCATAACATCGATCCGCCGCCGCCGATGGACATCCCCTCGTCGTGGGACTCGCTCATATGGCGTGTGACGCGTCTGCACAATCGGATGATGCAGGTCCCGCTGCCGCGGCTCGTACCGTCTCACATCACCCCCTCGGAGACGCTGCTAAAGGACACGCTGAATGCGATGCGAGGGAAGACTTTCCCCCCTCCGTATACTTGGCAGCAACTCGTTGGGAACTACAAACCCAACTCTAACAGCCAGAAGAAAAATATCCACAACGGCATGGGAGGAGGGGGGGGAGGGGAGCTGCAAGGCGAAGAACTCCTTCAAACAGCCGCCCAGTTTCTCTGCCATCTCGCCGGGCGAATCGGGTACAAAACCAGCGGTACCTTCGAACTCGAGTATAACTGCAAATTGGCACTGGACCTGAGCCTGTTGATCGACTCTCGTGATAATCATTTTAGACGTTTGAACGCCCCTCTCCATCATCCTCCTCCTCCTCCTGGTATGGGTGGTCCACGACCACGTATGCCAGCCCCTCCCCCACCGGGGCCTAATGGCGCATTGAAGTGGACGCGCTGCAGCTGCTCCTGCAACGCTTCCCGAGTTAATAGGAGTAGGAGGGGTAGGGGAATAGGTTTCAGGGCGCGTGTCGGTAGGATTTTTGGAAAGCTCGCTTTCTGGCGTAAGCGTAAGGAGAGCGAGTATGATTCTGACAGTGAGAGTGATGCGTCCTCTGTTAGCACGAGATCATCCTTGACTTTTACCTAGACCTAACCCTATTTGGGGCTTTTATTATTTCTTCTGTTCAACTATTTCTCCTTTTTTTGCTTGTCTGGGTAACATATTTCCGTACGTTCTTGAGATTTTATTAATTTCCGTTCAAGTATCTGACAAGGGCAGGAATCGTTGCTTACTTGGGATTGCTTTATATCTCGTAACCCTGCTTTCATTTCCGCGCTTCCACACCCAATCTGAAAATACTGAATAAGTGTGTATGTATTCTTCATCTTGTTCCTCTTTTTGCAGTCATCGTCTCTCGAACTAGTGATTCGGCAGAGGAAACTTGATTTTCTGCATTCGAAGTGGTAATTCAAGTATAATAAGACAAGCATATAACCCGAAAAGGCGAAGGGATGTCTTATGTTCTCCGACTGAGCAATTAATCAATGTACGCTTTCCTCTGATTTGGTATCTAACATTGCGTGCGTGGTATCGAACATAGTTATGAATATATTAAGTAAAAAGCTCAGAGCTTTACGATAAGTTAAGTATTAAACAATCGACGGAGAAGCAGTACCGTTCCTCCCACTCTGCTGAGAGTGCGAACGAGGAGAATTCGCCGTCGTTGTAGGAGATGGTCTCTCAGGCGTGACATTCCCCCCTCTATCACCAGTACCACCTCCACCATCACGGCCAGGACTACTAGTAGTAAGGATAGAGACCCTATTATTCCTATTCGACATCATTGTCGTGGTATCCAGACCAGGTAATTCCGCCGGACTCTGGGGCGTCCCTGCACGCGGCCTCTCCCTCTCACTCGCAGAAACACCATCGCCTTCCTTTTCTTTTTCTTCTTCCTTTTTTTCTCCCCCGCGAGCCCCATAAGCCGCGTAAGGATCGAATAATAAAAGAGACTGGCTCGGCGGCTTCCACTCAGCAAGGGGCGTAGGCGTGGGCGCCGGCGCTGGCGCTGGCGCAGCTAGCAGTTCGGCTGTTTCTTGTTGTGTGTTATCCTGTGCGTACTCGCTCGTAATACGTCGTTGTCCATTGGCATTGTTGTTGTTGTTCTTATTCAGAATCTCGAGGGAGGCGGGATCGTAATATGAAGACGGACCACGACTGGTATCCTCGGGTGAGTAGTTACCGTCTTTATTATTGTCGCTTGCATATGGATGATATGCTGCTGCTGTAGAAAAGGGCGTAGTAGTTGTGACAGTCGGTGTGGCAGTCGGGGATGTCTTGTGCCGCTTCTGATACGCCCATATGAACCATGCAGCCAGAGCAGCGGCTACGACACCGAAGGCAACACCAACACCTATACCTGCTTTCGTGCCTGTGCTCAACCCAGTATTGCTATTACCATTACTACCCTCCGCAGTCGACGGTGTAGTAGGTTGAGCCAGTTTAGTTGGAGAAGAAGTCGGGCTTATCATACTCGTAGTAAATGTTGTCGGATTTACTAGTGTTGCCGTAGGAGCAGCAGCAGCATTAGCAGCAGCGAGGAAAGAATCCCTTGGCACCGACAACGTGACGCCCGTGCCGGCGCAATTAGACGCCATGGTCTCATAGACGGCTTCGACGTCCCCCAGACTGCTGCTCTTGCCTATGCAGGCCGCAGAGTTATAGACAAAGTTGTTCTGGTTCTTGCAGAGACATTGGTTGAGCTCGGCACCCGTGGGCGCCGACACACAGCCGGCCTGCCTGGCCGAGTCGTAGAGACATTTCTGTGATCCCTGGGGATAGGACGAGAAGTCGTCGTCTACCGCTAGTACTATGGAAGCACATATTTGTTGTAGGAGTAGGACGAGGAATAGGGGCGGAGAAGGGATGGCAATGGGAAGAAAGAGTGGTAGTAACGGCCTCATGATGATTGATTCATTGAATCGAGCGGAACGAGAAGTTGCCGAGTCAAGACAAGGCAAGACAAACTTAAACTCGACTCGCTCACTTGGTATCTATCTTGTGTTGCCTTTCCTTTCTCTCCTTAGACGACAAAGTATCTTGCTCCGTTCATTCATTCACTCACTTCGAGACACAACAAATCGGGAGATTTGCTGAGTTAGACTAGGGGAAAAACTTCAAACCGAGTAAAGAAAAAGAGAAGAGATACCTAAGTAGGTAGCAAACCTATATCTCTCTCTCTGTTTGCCTCCATTGTTTTACCTAACTTGACCGGTACTACCATGCCACAATATCTTCCCCCCATCGGGTTAGCATGGCATATGGCATAGTAATGTTGGCAACGCATCCTAGCCTATTCATTCATTCATTCATTCATTCCTTTCTTCAATTATTCAATTTAATTTGTGGCACTCACAAGGAAGAGGCCGGGTGCAAGGACCAGACCAGGAAAACAGTAAATGAGCAGGTTTTGCCTCTGTCCAATCCAGCCATCTATCTTTTGTACCGTCTTAAGTACAAGCACAGTACGGCACGGTTACCAGCTTGTTGGTAATAAATAAGCAATGTAACATGAACTTTTCGGTCGGTCGGTCGGTCGGTCGGTCGAGAGAAGGCGTCCACTCAGGTGCCGCGCCTTCGCGTGCGACCAACCCTGTACGCTGCCTGCCTGTCTGTCTGTCTGTCTGTCTGTCTGTCCGTTCATTGGGGCGTTAGTTCTAAAGTATGGCTCTCGAGTTGCAGCATACATATAACATACATCTATACCCAGATTAGCCCGGACACGGTCCCAGGATACAGTCATACATAGTTAGAGAGATAGTTGCCTACCTGACCTGCCTGAAGAAGGACAATGGGGGAAGAGGCAGAGGGAAGACAACAGCTCGCTTCCTCTCTTTCGCCCCCCATCGACAAGGGAAGGCGCATGTCGAAGCCCGATGAAATACCTACTTTCTATTTAAAACAACTCCAGAGCCTTTATCCGGGAAGCGGATGATGATTCGAGCTGTAAGCGTCTTCGTGACACGCCTGTTGTGCGATCCAGCCAACAAAACCAGCCCAACGGAACATGGCCTGGCCCCCGCTTTTTCTCGTAATTCCTATCCAGTCCTACAGATCTGCAGACTTCAATCGAGCCACTGAAGTCAGGTTATACAGCCTACATCCCTTGCTCCCTACTGTAAGAATTTGATTAAGTAATGAACAAACACGAAAAGCCAAACTTCTAGCCTAGGAAAATATAATCTTCTTATGCCTGCTGGCCGAAGAAGCAGGTCAGTAGCATTGATTGCTGGGTTGGGTACTCGGGCCTGGTTCACTGTAATTGTCACCAAACATGCAACAACCAAACTGAGACCACACTGCAATCAAGACCCAAGAGGCAAGACGCACTGGCATCGGAATTTCCTGGCATGTAGCACAAGTAAGTATATACTTGTATGACGTGTTATCTAATGTACCCGTTTGTTTGCAATCCGGCCTAACCCCCAGGCCTTATCTAGACTAGTCATGACAGAAACATTGACGCGTACGCCGACATTACAAGAGCATAGGGCTGGGCCGCAATCCAAGGATGAAAGCTGACAGCAGCCAATCGAGAGCCAAGAACTCCATCCCATGAAGCCAGGTGACTAACTACTGTATTCGTGCGATGACTGGTTTTGAGTCGTAGATCCGTGACAACAAAAGAAACCCATCTCGTTCAGAGACATATTCGTTCCATTTTGCGGGTAGCTGAGGTGTCGTATCAACAATGATGATGGCGTTGACTGACACTGAGCTTGGGATAATACATACATACGAGGCATGGTCGCTCCGGGGTGAGAGAGCGTGTCGAGGTTGAGTGTAGACGGACAGAGATGAAGCCTGGGCGGTGGTGAAAAAGCTAGAGGATTCTTTAGTCGTGTAATGTTCCACTGACGGCGTGTTCCAACTCCCCATTCGGCAACCTATCGTCGGGGGAGTCAAGATTTCTGTTCCGGATCCCATTGACCATGTGACTCTGGGGTGATATGCTGGATGGCGACAGATCCTCTCCAGCATAGTCTGTTGGATCATTCGAAGCCATGCTTTTAGGCGTCAAGTGAGACCCGTTCAAGACCGATTGTTTTTGTTGCTCTGTCAGCAAGTGTGTAAGGTTCTGCTCGATACAGAGACGAGCGTAATCCGGCTCATCCGCCGTCACTGCCACTAGTCCATGTCTCCTGGGAACTCTCTGGTTAGGGAAAGGGTCACTCCTTGCACTGCTCCTGCCCGGCCTCTCTTCCCTGACTAACTGGCCATTGACGTAATATTTGTGCCTTGGAGCAAAAGGCCCATGGCTTGAGGCATCTGGGTCTTGTTTCCATTTACTTGTGCCACCAAACGACCGGAAGTTCGATTCATCTTCTGGGAGTTCGCGGTAGCAGATAGCAAGCCTGATATTGCGAAGGTGAGGGACTGTAGGAACGATATTGAGGAAATCCGTTTCCTTCGTCCACGTTAGCGTCGCCTTACAATCAAGAAGGCAACAGAATATCATACCTTGACAAAAAACATGTCCGTCTCGAAGAAGCGATCGGCTGCTTCACCACGGATTTGTTCGAGTTTTTTATAGCCAACTCTGCGTGGGTCTCCGTCGTAGAAGTCTGACAGTTGCTCTCCGAGATGGTAGAGTTTGCTTTCTGTCAAAGCATACCGGTCCTGCTCCAAACGCCATATAACCCGTTTGGCGATTCTGGATACTGGAACACGTTCCCATGCAGCGTCTAAGCCCAGTTAGTTGCCACTATGCCTAAGCAGAATAAAGGTGAAAGAAGGCTTACAGCGCGATAAGGAGAGATCCTTTTCTCCCAAAAGAAGAGCGACTTGAGTGTTAAGAAGCCATTGATCGCGTCCACCGGGTTTACCAGTCGCTGAAGGATCAATAGTATCGAATCGGACCCCCTGAGCCTGCGTGAAAAGCTCAGCAAACTCTGCTCGCTTAGGGTCTGGACAACCGTCGAGCCAGCGTAAGAGAGGAGGCAGCTTGGAGACGCGAATGCGTTCTTGTTCAGCCCGACGTTCTGCTTCAAGTGCAGCCTGTTCGGCCCGTTGGCGCTCCATCTCCCGTCGCTCCTCTTCTTCTCTGATACGGCGAGCTTCTTCCGCTGCTTCTTTTTCACGTCGGACCCTTTCTTCCTCCTCGAGTCGCTTCCGCTCCGCTTCCTCTCGTTGTTTACGTTCCTCCTCCTCTCGTTTCCTGCGTTCTTCTTCCTCTCTTTGTAGTCGTAGCTGCTCCTCCCGTCGCCTGCGCTCCTCTTCCTCCTTCTGTCTTTGTTCTTCTTCCTGCCTAGCTTTTTCAGCTGCCTCCTTCCGTTTCTGCTCTTCACGTTCCAGACGACTACGTTCTTCTGCTTCCTGCCGTTTTTGCTCCGCTGCTTGTTCCTTTCGTCTCGTCTCTTCTTCTAGCTCCTTTTTTTCCCGTTCTTGCCGCTCACGTTCGGCTTCCTTCCTCCGAGACTCGATTTGAGCAGATGACTCTGACGTGGCTTTACGTTGGTCCTTGACAGCTTCTATTTCGGATTCGGGCGGTATTTCGCCCTCTTCCTCGGATGCTTGGGCCGCATCGAGCATTTCCGTATCTGGTTCATCTGAAGCGACAGTAATGCTCTTGTCAGAATTGCACGACTTGTCCGATTCCCTGCGGTCACGATTTGTTTTCGGCGGTTTCGATACGTCTCTGCGATCATTGTCCGGATTGCGCTGGCGTTTGGTAGGATCACGAGACAAATTTCGTTTTGTATGGTGGCTCTCAGGCGACGAAGGCTCCAAATGTCGCTTGTCTCTCCCGTCAGTATCTAGTTTTCGTCTCTTTACAGGCCCGCCGCTCTCTTCCCTTTCACCAAGTCCTCCTCGCCTTGAGGGGCTCGTGCTCAAACGGTGTCTTTTCCCCGAAGAGTCGATAGCAGACAAACGGTCGGTCGATTCCTCGCGCTTGAGTGTCTTTGTTCGGCTAAGATGCTTTTCGCGATCGACTCTGGGCTTCTCAGATTCGTCGTTCTTTGACTCACTGCGATCAACCCCTGGAATGCTCGAAGCCAGACTTTCGCGGCGCTGTTTCTCACGTTGACCCTTCAGATCTTTGCCTGAAATGAGCTTCCGCCGTGGCTTTATCGCCTCGCCGTCGGAGGAGCCAGCTACTTCAGGCTCTACTAATTTGGGCATATTGAGATTCTTTGACCTAGTAGGCGAGGCCTCACGGTCAGATAAGGCAATATTTGAACCGCGCTCCTCCCTCTTGGGACGGCCAGGGCCCCGTTTGGGCGATGTCTGCTCATCATGAGTACCGAAAGAGGAAGAGCGGCGTTTTGCCCTCGGACTTTTAGCAGCCTTGGCAGTATTGTTGACTTTTCTTTTAGGCTCGGTGTCGCGTTGGGGGCTAACCGAGGGGCGGCGTTTTTGTGATCGGCTTGTCTCTGTATTGAGATCAGTGCGTGTGACTCGTTTTGAATCCATGTCTTGTTCCCGATCACGTCTGTTGGGCGAAGGTTTGGTTTTCGAAGTCCCCTTAGACCCTTTTTTATACTGGTCATAGGCTTCTTTTAGAATATGCTCCTCTTCTTTCCAATTCGGTCCTTCTCGACGGCGAGCGATCTCGTAGTAAGCTTGTCCTTTATACTGACGGGTTGGGTTGAAACCGTTCGCATTAAGAAGCAGCTTGATAACTTCGATATTTTCTTGTCCAATAGCCGCAAGCATCGGAGTACCGTACTCTACGGGAAGGCCGGGTACTGGTCGTGGATCCGGGTTTGCGCTACCCAGAGCAAGCAACAGTTCGACAACAAGATTATGACCACCACGTGCTGCATTTACTAGAGCCTCGGGATCATCGCAGCGCTCCTTGACTTGTAACACGCGCGTAACGGTTTCATTATCGCCGCGCGCTGCAGCCTGTCTGAGGGTTTTGTCGTCTAGGTTCATGTACAGCAGATGATTGCTGGTCTTGGTCGAGCGCACCGTCCCACCGCGGCGCTTTTCTGCCAGGACACTCCCTATGGGGGCGGCAGGTGACTCACGAGGACTGTCGGGTCCGTGGGACGAAAGGGCATCTTGTAGGTCTTGAGGCTGATGATCTTCTGAGGTGCGACGCAATTCACCCACGCGTTCCTTTGCCTCTCTGAGAGCTGCGCGTATTTCCTCGGCATTTTCTAAATCATCAGGAACTTTCTCTAATGGTTCGTGTCCCTCCGCATCGGCCTTCCGGGGGTTGACACCTGCTTTCAACAAAAGCTTGACTACGCCCAGATGACCGTTCTCTACTGCATCCAGAAGAGGGGTTTCCTTGTCACTGTTGCGGCAATCAAGGTTACACCCCGCCTCGATCAACAGCCTGACAATATCCTCGTGACCATTTAAAGAGGCGACCTGCAAAGGCGTGTTACCTGCATAATCAGCAAAATTTAAATCCTCCGGTCTTTCGGCGAGCCTTTTCTTGGCCACCTCGTATTCGCCCTTAGCACAAGCTTTCGCAAAGAGAGTCTGGCCATGATTATCAACATGCTTCTTATGGCCCGGCATTCTAGCGGGCGATATGGTCGATTCGCCCGTGATGGGAGTAGCTACACTCCTCAACTTAGAGCCCCTAGGATGCGGGCTTCCACTTGCCGAAGAATCATCCGATTGATAATCGGTCGACTGGAGCGGAGCGGGTATGCGTCGTTTCTTGAAGCCTAGTCCATTGGCGGATTGGGAGGAAACTTGTGTCGAAAGACTGCGACGATGGGTACGTGAAGGCGGTGAGGTGGATCGATTCCGTGGAGCGGACTGCTTCTCTGACTGTCTCCCCGAAGATGTTCTCTGCTCTCTGTCTCGGACGCTCCCCGAGGTATCTACACTGGTATCTGATATTCGCGGTCGTCGGGCTTTGCGCATTTCCCCATCGTCATCAGATTCCATCTTGACAGCCTTCCGCTTACTAGGGAGTTGTCTCTCCATCGATTTGGCTTTGTCCTTCCGATACACCTTGTGCGACCGAGACCTCGACGACTCGGACCCAGATTCGGACTGGACATCGCCAGACTTACGGCGCTGATGAGAGCCATTATTATTGGCCCGGTGGCTTGGTGGGGATGCAGGAGCCGAAACAAGCGAATCAGTCTGTCTTTCCTTCTCAGATGACCGCTTTTTCTTGCTTGTTAAGGAGAGCGAAGCAGGGCCGTCAGAATGAGCGCCGTTGCGATCCGAATCCCGCGTATCATTCAAGGGTTTTTTAGGTCGTGGAATATTGTTCATCTCTTCATCGCTTTTATCTTCATGCTTGATTACCTTCCGCGGTTTCGACGGAGACACGCCATCCTTCCCGGGTAGGACGATTGTCTCCGCATCCGAATTCTGGTCGAGTGCAGCATCCTCGTCTAACGTAATGGACAAAGCTATCGTGGCGCTGGACTCCTGGGCTACAGATGAGGGTTTATTACTCGTCGGAGATTTGAGGGTATCCGTCGCAGTACTCGGGGTTGGCTTCGACTTGAGGCTGTCACGGCCCGAGTCTCCCTCCTTCGGGGAAGCAGGCTGCTTCGTGCTTGAGGACTCGGTAGCATTCCGCGCATCCATAGCATTTAATTCATATACCAGGCTCTCATACAGTACACCATGATGGCCACTCGTCGAGGACGTGGCTCAAGTCGGCTCGTGGTCGCGCTGACAAGTAAGGCTCTGGCGGGTGATCCTGCACGGTCGCTGATGTCGATGTGTTGCGTTGCAAGAACAAGAGGTGGTCCACCGGTCGCGAGTCAAACAGAACGATTGAACAAGGGACGAAAACCAGCGGTACCAAGTCGGCGACGTGCGAGAGATGGGCCAAAGCTAGCACTACGATTAGGCGAATGTGTATGCTGTACTGTTGAGAGAAAGATTTATTGGTAATAAATCGGCAAATTCGAGAGGGTAACAGATGAAGAAATGAGGGAGTGAATAGCAACTGCAAGTTGGGATAGGGAATGTTTACCGATTTTTTGGTTGGTGAAAAAAGGAATCAATCTACTCCAGCAGTACCTACCTCCTAAAGGAAAGAAAAGGATGCGAAGTACAAGAGCAGTACAGATGTAGGGAGTGAGCAATTAGGAGCAGATTTGGTACAGGGAGGCACCATCCGTATCAGAACACTGCGACCCGCGTATCTAGAAGGTAAGGCATGTAGGTAGGTACCGCTGGACATCAGTCGGTAGGCTACCTGGTGTAGCCGTGGCCATCCAAACACGGTACACCAAGCAAAACCCAAGCTGCAAGTGCGCCCCCAAGTAGCTACGTACTTACAATTACGGAAGGAATACTGGGTGATCCGTTCTTCTTGCCTGCTGAACAGGAGAGAGAAAGGCGACGCTAGGAGATGGCAACAAAAAGTGTCCCAAGAGTCCCAAGAGTCCCAAGAGTCCCAAGAAACCCAAGACTCTCTTCCTCTCCCTTTCTCTGCCTGACCTCCTGGAGGTACCTCCGTGCATAGCCCAATGGCGGGCCTGGTCAAAAAGGTGAGATTATTCCTCTTACGGCCTAGCTCAATGCGTAGCGGCATGATCTAGGCTGTGCTAGTCGGTTTTTCGTTAGCGTGGTAACTCCGTACCCAAGTGCATCCAAGCATCTTGCTGCATTTTCCTGCAGCTTGTTTCTGGCCCCAGTACTTTGCTGAAAGATCCATCGTCTTAGTGAGTGCATACAATGCGGTGATTGGCTGAGTCCGCATGAAAGGCCGGTATTGCCGCAAAATTGCACCCCCTGTCCAGTCGAAGTCCTACAAGTCCCCGCCTCTCATCTCCCGTCAGCGCGGCTTTTTATTGGACTTTTGGCCAGTTTTATCAATCTGCCACCTTGAGAACTGTCTGCCTAATAATAATTCTAATACCTGTTGCCTCCTCTTTCCCTCTCGGTTTCCCATCACTAAACTCTCACTCTAGCCTCTACGTGTAGTCCTGCTGGATCATCGACTTACCATCTTTCCATGAGTCTTCGGTCGGCGTGGTCTTCGGGTGCTTTATCTCTCATATCTACCATCGAGACCTGACTCATATTATTTTTAGCAACAGACAGTGCCGGAGCCTTCTACCGCGTATGGACTAAGTCTTACACACAACCCGGGCAGAGCCCAGGAAGTAATAGCGTTGCCCCGGGCGCGGGCAGAAAAACGATCGTCGGGACCAGCAACAGGACAAGCAGCAGCTTATCTTCTCTCATCTACCCCCACCCCTGAATGGTGGTATCTCAATCTACTCTCTCCTTTCGATTGCATCATCATGTTTCAGGGATAAGTGTCACCGAAAAAAACACGCAGCATCATACCTACCTCCATTTTCAACGAGTTGTCTTCACTCATCGACTAGGACAGTGCAACCGCGGGCGATTATCTACCTTACTGCTCTCTCCAGCTTCCAATCTTTACCCATGGATGAAGCCAGTCCTATAACACAGCTCCGCCTTCAGGAAGCTTTGTGACTAGGCCCGTGCTTGGGGTCATTGCCTTGAGAATCACAATGAACAATTCAAACCAGCTCTCGTTACCACCGTCCCTCGATCATGTCAGAGTCACTGGGTTGCCATATGCGGCCTTTTACATTTCAGATTTCATTACTGAAGATGAAGAGAAGCTTATATTAGACAAGATAGAGTCGGCACCGAAACCACGGTGGAAGCAACTAAGTCGACGACGCTTACAGACGTGGCCCTCGGACTTGATTAATAACAAGCTAGTCGATGCGCCTCTGCCATCATGGCTTGAGGAACCTATTGTCTCGCGACTGCTATCACTCCCTATTGGACAAACTGCAGAACCGTCATCCCACATATTCTCCAGCAGCCCTCATAAGCGCCCAAACCACGTACTGATCAACGAATACCCACCAGGTATTGGCATAATGCCACATAAGGACGGTGCTGCCTATCACCCTGTTGTCTGCACCGTCAGCCTTAGGGCGAGCATCTGTCTAAATATCCATCAGACGAAGGAGGACGGCACGCTCGATAAGAATCCAGTTTCGAGGATTCTCCAAGAACCAAGAAGTCTCTTGATTACGACCGGAGACCTTTACACCGAGTATCTTCATGGGATCGATGATATCATTGAAGATGTCAACCTCTCAGAACAGACAATCGCAAATTGGTCCTTGTTAGGGTCGAAATCAGCGTTTGAGGAAGGCCGGAACTTACGCCAAACGCGGACGAGTCTGACCTACAGAGACGTAATAAGTGTCTCTAAGCTGAGCAACAAACTCGGCCTGTTCAGCAAGAAGTGACGTGACACTTGCTTGAACCTGCCGAGTTCAGAATAAAAAGGGTATCATCTTCCATTGTTCTTCGACTATGACTCCGAATTTCTCACGGTACCACTGCTTAGTGCCGTTTGCAGTGACCCCGAGGTTGACCAAAACGAACAGCGCGGCGCAAGCGAGGGTCTGGTTACAAGACTTTCCCTCGGGGGCTGCTATGACGGCCATTGAAAGGTAGATCAAGCATTCACAGGTATAGTGTGGACATACCAGATACTTGAATAGCCCCTCATGAGGAAGTGAATACTTCTTTAAACCAGCAAGATGTCGGTGACATCGATACTGCATGAACCATGCAACCAGAAAGACCGAGGATGCAAGAATTGACCTGAAGGTTGGAATTTCAATGTGAAGGCTGCTACGGTCAGAATACAGCAATGATTCTATCCTCCAGTTAATAACAGGTGAGAGACTCCATGGACGGGTTTGCAGCTTACTAGATCCGTCTACCCAGACCGCTACGCTCGTGCATAAATAAAATGAGTTTCCCAAAACCCAGTGTATAACCCACATTCGAGAAGACGAAGGTCGGAGAACAGCTAGATACTCGTACAAGCGCCGGGCACCCTGAAGACCCATCAACAACCAGATGAGGACTACTTGTTCGATAGTCATAGAGGTAGCGGTTTTAGATGATTGACTCTTCACGATAGATTCAAGGATTATCCCATCTGTGGCAAATTGGACAGCCCAGAATATGGTGCATGATAAAGAGAGAATATAGAAATGAATGAACCACGAGTGTGGTACTTTGCTTGCAGACGTGATACAGGCTATCAAATGAACGAGGAGCCCCGTGACGGTACCGTGCCTCTTTCGGTCGTTGTCATCGCGATTACGAGATGAGGCGGCCGGCACTGGTGAAGCAGTACTAGTGGAAGTCCGCGCACCATATTCCGTAAGGAGCCGCCGGACCGAATCTGGCATTGCCGCTATGGCCAAGACAGTCACAGCGCCGAACACGTAAAAGAGTTGGCATATCGCCGCCGGACTTAGGCCTGCGACAAAGTCACGGACGCGGTCGTAGACATACATATACCCGTATGTAGCCAACATCATGTATTTTAGGGAGTTAAAACGGAATAAACGGATGAGTGCAGATTACGACTCATGCTCCTCTGGGCTATTCGAGTCGTGATGGTGTGGTATAGGTTTGTGGCGTGTGGTGGGCGGCCAGCCCGAAAACTTTTGGGGCCATTCAGGACCTTGCACGTGTGTTTGGGACAGGAAGTAGAGTAAAGTCGGGGCGTACATTCTGGTACAGCTTACCTAAACAGATAACCCAACTCCGAGGATATGCGCTTAATTGCATTATACGGGATGTTTGACTAGTTTGGCCAAACGTCTGATGACAGATCCCGAGGTTCATCCCAGTTCCTCGGCCGGTCTGCTCAGTATGGCATTTGCGTCTCCTTGCGGTGCGAATGTATAGGTTTTTCTTAGAGATCCTTCTCGTTCTTTATATTCGGCAGTATTTAAGACCGAATCATAAGTAATAGAATGGGGCGGACTCGGTACTGAGGAGTGAATGAATTTACGTACGTGAGAGACTCCCCCCCCCTTTAATTGCTCGTACTCAGATCATAACGCTCCCTTAGAAGAGATCTGCAATCATGCAGATAGTTCTCTCGGCCATCATACCTTGATATTCATCGGCCGTGTCAAACTTGAATGTTCGCTCGAACTGTTTCGAACCTAGGGTGTGCTACCATATAATATATATACGTAACTGCTCCATGAATGTGTCAGACCCGGGCGTAGAGACTCTTATCCTCTCGCCTCCCAACATACTTAGTGTCAGCTACATCCATGTAGCCATTAAATGGCACTGTTGCAGAGTTATTATAAACGTTTCCGTCATCAGAGGTCTACTAATGTACCCAGTTGACTCGCACTATCTAGATGTTGCAAGATATTATGTTAATCCTCTTAGACATCTAGATTAGTATTCACCAAGGTCTCACTTACTTACTCTATTGCCTGGCATGATTTATACATATATTCAGGTATTTCAAGAGAAACTTCTATTATACGAGGATGTAAAACAACTTAGTCACTAGTCTAGTCTTGAAATCACGACTCTGTCCTTCCTGACTCGGACCGAGGATGGAGAAGATGCGTTTTATCCTCATGTCTAAAACTACACGACCATACGGTGGAGCTCTATTTACGAGATACACGGTTACGCTCCATATATCATTTGAAGTCTATGCCCCTCGTACGTGATATAATCTTACATATGAGAATACCATAGGGTCTTTTCATGCCTAAGCTGCATCCAGTCTTGACTGGAATGCCAAAGATTCTTCCTCGCATTCAAGATATTCTCGTAGAAAAATGGACGGGCGGCTCTGGGAGTTAAAAGAACCTTTATAAAGATGCAAATAAATCAAATTCTTTACATTACGAAGCGGGTAAATTTCTGTTGAGTAGAAGGTGGGGGGGGGGGGGGGGGGGAGCAGAACATATCTCAGTACGGGGGATCAGTTGCGGAATGGGTATGGTGACTACTGCCGCAGTCGAGAAGGCGGTTCATGTCAGAAGGTTAAGGATAAGATGAAGAACAGCCCTGAAGGTCACTATATAGGAAGAATTCATATATACAAATAGAAGGGGTGGAGTGTCCCACGTGACCTCCATTTCCCACAGTTCACACTTTGGTAGAACGTTTAATTGATTTTCGAAGACTTCCCTAGTTTTTATGAGAGTTCTATAATACTTGTAGTTCTCTGGCATCACTGAATACAACTATCATGAAAGGTCTGGCCAGTCACTCTTCCTTTCCTAATGCGTAGCTCTTCAGGAAGCTTCAGGTTTCTAGGTCACTATTTGCCATCTAATCATTGCTCTGTTCTGGCCTACTAAGTATATGAGGGTACTAATAGGGGGTCCAGTCAGTTTAAGGGACGAGGAACACTCTCTGATCGCTTCAGGAGGGGAGACGACACGGTATATAACCGCCCTCCAGTCCGAGATTCTAATTACGGGCACCCTTCGGGCTTTACTTCGGGCACCGACCCGCTTTAGGAGGTTATAGAATCATGTGAGCTTATCATTGAGCCCTAAACATGCTTACTGAGTTACTGTAATAGGTCTCTTCCTTGGCCTGTAACCAATGTCTTCTGACCTCCCTCAAAGACGGCAACGATATACAGGTTCTTTGGCATCGAGTGAGTATCCGGCTTACGAAGGCTATAAAGAATATGTAGAGTCGTATAATAGAAGGTAAACATTAATACAGCCCGGATAGGGGAATGAACCAGATCTGGGCCATCTTGATGACATCCTCCCTAGTTCCGCCCGTCTTACCCTATACATGACAGCAACATTAAACAAATGACACATATCATGTCAAACTATGTTTTCATTCTATCACACGTAGCCTATCGTCCCTTTAACAGTCAAGTATAGAAACGAGGCTGTAGGTAGCGGTTTCTCGGCCGTAATGGTATCTGTTCGACATAGAAGCTCCTTCCAGTCTAGGAAATTGTAGCTTACAACTCTTTAACGGGTGAAGCATGAGTTGATTCACTTTATCAAGCATTCTTCAATGCACATTTTGCTAATGTTGGTATGACAGCGTGGTCATTCAAAATTTCCCTTTTCGACGTTTCTAACTCAGATCCCTTGTTGGTTCTGTTGGGGGGTGGGGGTTGACTTATACTAATGCCAGACATGCTCAAATACCCGTCTAAACTTGTGGAACAACTGGTAACAGCAAAGTATGACAATACCTCTGCTTACCTCAAAGCTCAGGCCAGGACAAGAGAGCCAAGGAAAGGAACCCTCGCGTGAGTGGTACTACGGTCCTTAGTGGTCGGTGGGTGTATGAATGTACCTACTATTGAGGTATCAATGAATGGACAAGGTGCCTAACCTTGGGTATATATGGCGTGTTCAATGGCCAGCCATACATCAGACGTTCCCATTGAGATTTATCTCACTCAGATTGCTCAACGGTAAAGTAGTCGCAAAAGGAAGAATCACTGGGTGGACTCCATAGCACGGTTTTCCGGTTCGAGGATATTGAGCCTATCGTTAGCCTTGAATTCTTTTCTTCTTCTTCTTAAATCTTGCGGGTGCTTTGTTCGAGTTCCGCTCGTCATACCTTACCCCCTTCTTTTTTTTCCAGTTTATATATAGATGTATTTCCTTGTCCCCCTCCTCTCCACCTAGATACGGTAATTATTTGCAGAGTTAGTCCAACGACTCTATACCCCAGGAAAAGCTTCGCCTAACACTGTAATTAATAACTAAAAAAATAATATTAAAAGGATCATATTGTTTGGCTCTACTGTACATTCGTCAAAAGGAAATCTCTTGCCATAATGCTGTAGATTTGGGTTCGGCGTTGGACTCTTATACGTAATGAAGTGCTTCACTTATGGTCTCATCCCTTCGAATTTACTGGGCGGCGATCCTTCTGGAGCTCCTCTGCTACCCCCCTCGAATGGGCTATAGCTACCGTGCTTCTAATAATAGCACAACCAAGCTTGGTGAAAGGGCATGGTAGAGGTATCTAGGTACCGATATACGGCACCTAGTTGAAATCGTGGATTTCTACGGCGAGCTTCGAAGCTGTTGACTTGCTTTGGATGTGGTATACCCCGTCTAACCTTGTCAAGATATTTTACTAACGCCCTTTAACGTGGCTATCTTAGTTCAGGTCCGAAAAGTACATGTAGCTACCCAGGAGCACCTGCGTTAGACTTTGAAGAAAACAGTAATCAAAAACACTCTCGAAATCGAGTCTTGGATTCCTACCTCCTCTCCTATAACAGTTCTTTTACTCACTCTGTAACAACTAACCAGACAGACCAAGTCAGAGTTTCGCTCGAGCTATGCAACTGAAATTCGCGGTATGCGCTCGAATTATATTTGTGCGCGGAATATACCTTTATTTAATATGGCATATCCTGAAGCTTTTGAATGAATGCGAGATACCTTCAGATGGAAGGGCATTGGAAAGGGGTTAGATATACTAGTAACCGTATGAGGTTATTGCTATAAACAATACAGATACTGACTCAATTCACTTAGACAGGTATTATTAGGTCCCGGCTAAATGCCGGAGAATTGCGGGGTTGACATCACTGCTGATTTTCTCTTGATTTCCGCCCCACCATATTGTCCTTTACTCGGTGGCGGATAGTCAAGTCCTGAAATATATCGTGAAATCTCAGCGCCAGCGACAACGAGGAAGAGCTTTTCATACTGGTATCATAAGTGACTACCCAAAATGTCGACGACTGTGGACAAGGTGAGCCTCATTCTAAGGATGTGCCACTAAGATAAGGTTGCTAACTAGTGAATAGATCAAGGAGATCGAGGCCGAAGTAAGTCGGATGATTTGTGGGCTGAATGTGGGTGATGGATGTTTCTGACCAGCTCGACTCTCACAGATGGCCCGAACTCAAAAAAACAAAGCGACATCATTCCATCTTGGCCAGTTGAAGGCTAAATTAGCAAAGTTGAAGCGGGAGCTCCTAACACCCTCCAGCAGCGGAGGTGGTGGTGGTGGAGCGGGCTTCGATGTCGCAAGAACGGGTGTGGCCAGTGTGGGATTTATCGGATTCCCCTCCGTTGGGAAGAGTACTCTCATGAGTAGATTAACAGGCCAACATTCCGAGGCAGCAGCGTACGAGTTCACAACCTTGACATCTGTGCCCGGTCAAGTTACGTACAATGGTAGGCCCTCGCTATCTACCTAGCACTCGCTACTGGTTTCTGACAAGGCTGGAACAGGTGCTCCATTACAGATGATTGATCTTCCTGGTATCATTGAGGGAGCCAAAGATGGCAGAGGTCGTGGCCGCCAAGTTATCGCTGTAGCAAAGACTTGCCATCTCATATTTATTGTTTTGGATGTGAACAAACCCTTGACAGACAAGAGAGTCATCGAGTCTGAACTAGAGGGATTTGGAATCCGAATCAATAAGGAACCGCCAAATATCACGTTCAAAAAGAAAGACAAGGGCGGTCTCAACATTAGCAGCACTGTGCCACTGACACATATCGATAACGACGAAATCAAGGCTGTGATGAACGAGTACCGTATCAACTCAGCTGATATCGCTATTCGGTGTGACGCTACGATCGACGACTTAATTGACGTTCTGGAGGCCAAGAGTCGCAGTTACATACCGGTTGTCTACGTACTCAACAAGATCGATGCCATCAGTATTGAAGAATTGGATCTTTTATACCGAATTCCTAACGCAGTGCCCATTAGCTCCGAGCACGGATGGAATGTCGACGAGCTTTTGGAAGTGATGTATGTGTTGATCGTACGCTTCACGAGAAAACGTTATGCAATTAGCTGATATGATTCTTTTCAGGTGGGAGAAGCTAAAGTTGGTACGAGTCTACACGAAGCCGCATGGGAAAATGCCGGATTATTCGGCACCCGTCGTACTTCGTTCTACAAGGTGCACGGTCGAGGATTTCGTAAGTGGTCAGCTCGAGTAGATTTGCCGTAACCCGGAACCGGTGTTGCTGACAGAACCTCTTCCCTTTTAAAGTGCAACGCAATCCATCGAAGCATCGTTGAGCAATTCAAGACCGCAATTGTCTACGGAAAGTCTGTGAAGCACCAACCGCAACGTGTGGGTCTATCCCATGAGCTAGCCGACGAGGACATAGGTAACACGCCATGCGCCCACCCATCTGGATGATGACTGGCAGCATACTAATCTCGTATCTTTTAGTTACGATTGTGAAGCGATAATGTGTTCACATCGCGAGGGAACTCCTCTTGCGCGCCTCGGTTTCGTGTGGTAGAGGGAAATCTAGGTAGTCTAAAAAACCCAACATTGAACCACGCAGGCGTTCGTAATACAATGCGACGCCGAGCCGTTGGATCAGTTTCAACAAATACGTCACATCTGGGTACACACCGACATTCTGTAACCCGCGGAATTTGTTCATTTGTACAAGGCTGGGCCCGGCTTGCATGACCTATACACAAAAACTGTCTGCGGGTAGGCGGGTCAGGGACCAGGCCGCAGCCGATGCGGCATATCGCAGGCAAGACTTACAACAGTACCAGCGTTTGATTCTCGATGGGGCATGGGCTAGGATCCGCACGATAAACATTACTGTCATGAAAACCTAGCTATATGCAGGTGTATCCGGCTTAAGCATGGTATTTTTTGGGACAGAAGTTTGGGATCGCGTTTCACCTCATGTTCTCATCACGGACCTTACAAGGAAGCGAGGAAGCAAGGGAGGCGAAAGGTGGTTGCGTGGCTTCACTAAGACGCAAACCCAACCAGTCGAGGAGCACCAAGCCATTTTGAGCATCGCTCGCGTGCGCAACGGAAGCAGGTCTAGGGGGCAAAAGGCTAAGGTTAGAAAAGACAAACAACTTGATCCAATATGGACTGCTCCCAACCCGGCTTAGGTATATCCTTGTAGAACCTGCAATATACTACTTCTACCTCTTGTCGCGGCAAATGGAATTCATGCTCGGATAGGAAATCGAAGAAAAGGGATCCGCGACACGATAATCGTAAGATGTTTGATGCATGGGAGGTGTGCTTTTTTTCAAATCTCCATGTATGGTGTATAATATAAGCCGCATCTTGAGATGATGAAATGACCAGTGGCCGAGACGAGGACCTGCAGAGGAGGACCTGCAGAACCGGGCCTCCTTTGCTGCGGCCGCCTTTCCCGAGAAAAGCGTGGGAATGCAGGGCTAAGGTAGCTCTACAGTAGTCTGCTGTATACTACCTAGTTTAGTGCAGTACGTATATTACTATATTACTACTAATAATGGCATAGAGTGTTTTTGAGACACCACTCCACACTAGGCAATGCGGTGTACACGTACTTTCGACATAAGATGTATCTACATTTTACGTGGAATTCTTAGCTTACAGCGGGACCCGGAAACTACAATACGGGACTAAGACGTAGGTATGTATGTACATAGACTAAATAGACTTGTGTTGTTTTGTCATGTCATGTCTGCTGTGTCTACAAGATGGACGACGAACGACTGTGGAGAAGGGAAAAAAAAAAGGTGAGACCTGAATATTGCCGTCATGGGCTTGTCCTGGTCCTATCGTTGCACGTAAACGATCGGAGCTTTGTTTCTTTCTTGGACCACTTACAGCCAGACCAGTCAACGTCAAGAGTGTCCCTCCAACAAAAGACCGAAGGGTAGATTACCCCCCCAGTTCCAGCCTTTCACAGCGCTGCTGTAGCCGCCGACCATGTCCACAATAAATTCCTACCTACATAGTACATACATACATACCTAACTCGACTATGTCCCTGCCTGGCAAAGTACTACATATGTAGCTATCTTGACTAGTAGGCATATGTGCGTGTGGTACCAGGACTTCAAAGTAGGTACTATGTCAGGTAGACATACGGTCAGCCAACCAACCGTCTGGTCGTGGAGATATGTTGCATACAATACCGATCTTATATTCGAACTATTTGTTTTATATATTCCGGCATTTATTTTATCTTATTTATTTCATTCCTTATGAAGGAGAGGAGCGGTTGTACCACACATACATCGTCCATCCACCCATCCCAATGAATATGCTTTCGGTCCCATCCAACAGCTGACGATTTCTGGTTCAGAAGATCTCGGTAGTACTCATCATCAACTAAAATGATGTATCGATTCTTGTCTAGGCTGCTTGCTTCGCTTTCGGGAGGGTTTTAGAGCTAGGGGACTCGGCGACTAGGCTCTAAAGACAAAGGTCTATCTCTGAAAGGAGAAGCTGATGTATGCCATTCATGAGATTTGTATGGATTGGGGTGTACCCTATCCGGGTCCTGTCTGGGTTGAAGTTGACGTGACCTTTCGGCAATAGAACGCGAGGTTTGGGGAAAATATATCCCCAATCTTTTTTTCCTACATACATTGTACATTCACCAATTGATCGACCAACCAACCAACCGACTGGGCTAGTAGGTAGCTAACCTGCCTCTCCTTGTTTACCATGTAGCAACGATGTCTAATAAAGATACATACGCAAATACGGTACGCTATAAGCTAATTATCAAGCGCTACGGTCCGCTCTTAACGTTACCGCTATGCTGCTTATAGGTAAGGTAGTAGATATAGAATGTACAGTAGTGTAGGCTGGTACCTTGTAGGTTTAGGTACGTAGTTACATACCTGCATTCGTGCTCCATACAGTGCTGCGAAGACGTTGCAATACCGGAGGAGAAAAAGCATCAGCCAACTTGTGGACGGTGGACCTGGGGAAGAAGATCCCTGCCAACGCTAGATAGGTAAGGTACCGACTGTATACGTCCACTCGACTGGGTATCTCTGCTCTTAACAGGACTCGAGCTCGAAACGCCGCAAAGCTGTGCTCGCTGATTGCGACTCTGGTCCACTCTGAGGAGCTTGTGGGGTTGAATTTCGACTTTCTAATTCCCTCCCCAGCGCTGTTATAGATGATGATTATACGGTACCACGTCAATTAGTGAGTTACCTAGTGCAGACAGGTAAAGGAAAGAAATGTTTACGATGGTCAACGGACTAACTCAGCTTCCCACAAGTTATCAAATAAAAAAACTGAGCGCGGTCTAGACAATTGGCCGCTCGCTTCTTGGTTCGCGACCCCCGTTTCGCCCTACAGGGCCCGAACTTGGTCTCTTCAGGAGAGCACCGTGGTCCGTGGTGCATTATCGGAGAACCAGGGTACATCATGGGCATGACGTTGCGTTGAATTTCTGTTCTATTTTCCAGTCACCGTTCAACCGCGGACAGAAGGACATGTTTCTTTCTAACTCTCCGCAACTTTATGCGATTAATTATGTACAGTATCCTCTCAGGGGAGGAAGGGAAGGGGGCTGCTACCCGGTACCTCGCTATCTGCTGCTATTAGCCCGTGCATCTTATTAACTACCTGGTATAGGGCGGGTTCTGCTGGATGCAACGTGTAGGTAGGTAGGGTACTATGGTCGCAATCGCGGACATTTTGGCCATTGTGTAGCCTCACGTTTGTATTCGCTCGTACTATTCAGGGAAGACTTGCCGACGTCTGGCTAGAATGGGAAAGCAGGGGCTCGCAGATTCGGATTCCTGCGTAGCCGCCTTGCGTTCCGTTGCACACAGATACCCATCTCTCCCTTACACCTCTATGTCTCCTCCTTCTCCAGATTATACCGGCAGCAACCCTAAAAGAGCATGCATAGTCCACACGTACATACATACATACATACATACACACACGCATGCTTACACACGAGCTCACATGTTTGATACGGTCGACAGAGGACATACGGAGTTATCTACAGTAAGATAAGGGCGCTAATCTCGATCAGGGGCCCAAGTTCCCAGCTTCCCTCGAGCCCTCCTTGCAGAGTTGCGTTAAGTGCAGCATGGACATAACTCTTTGGGCATTCGTAGCCAGGATCAGATAAAAGCTGACCAACTGGAAGCCAGGCCGGCGCAACAGGTACAACAGAAGTGGTTTGGCTCGCTTGGGCCCTCCTGACCATTTCTGCCCAATCGCTCTTGTGGTAATCGCCGAGAGAAATCTACATGGCAACCCGCGCACGCCAGGAGAGCACCCTTAAGAAAAGCAAAGCAGCCTCTTTTATGTCATTGTATACCGTGACAACACGAAACGTGTAACAGTAATAAGGAAAACCTACTTAAATACAAGCTAACCCTGCCTACCTAGCATACGACATGCATGAATACCTGAGGCTATCTACCTATCTACTTACAAAACTGATTTGGCGGCAGGACCGCATAATAGGGCCCTAGACCTACCTGACTACCCTACATAGTATCGCATGTTGTCTGTTGGTGGCTTCGCTTGGGAGAAAGCGCAGCAAACCAACAAGCAGCAGCGAAAAGGCCAATCCCAAGACACGATGAGCGCCTCACGGCCAAGAGAAAAAAACCGAGATGGACCGGTGTGAGCCGGGGTGTCCAAAGGACTTGGTTCGACCTTCGATGCCGGAGCCAGCTGTTGAAGACTCCAAGAGTTTATCTATCTAAAGTAAGACGATAGTTTGGTAGTACATAGAAGTCTGGTGTCGACGTGGGAACAAGGCCCGTCCCATTTCTTTAGCCAGATCAGTAGCCAGATCTATGCATTATGCATATACTACGTATACATATCTGTACAATGTCCAAACTATCGCCTGAGGTACTAAATAAGTACCTTGATGGACTGACGATAAATGCATTAGGTAGCGTAAACCTAAGGCCAGACCTTTTACAAACGTACATGTATTTAGATGTACAGTACCTAGATTGTGGCCGTGGAGAAAGCAAAAAACGACGACGGCGCACGGCTGGGCAGATAGACATAGTAGCTAGGGTACCCGTTGTTAGTAACTATTGGGCCTGACCGTATCGTTTACTTCATATTTATTCCCACGCCTCGTGCGACATGAACTTACTTACATAAATGAACCTTCATTTACGTAGCTCTCGATCGATTGAGTAGTGAAGATATTTACACGGCATAGCATATATACAAGCTAACCTACCTAGATAGCCAACGTACTTGGGTATGGCATGTAAATATGTATGCATGTAAGTAGTACAAGGTTTACAGCTTTAAGTATGCAACGGATATGATGGAAAGAAGCAGACAGACCCCTGGCATTGGGACGAAACGCCATCTTGCGCCTGCTGGTATCAGTCGTACTACCTTACCTATACTACCTACTCGTGTTGTTTGTAACCTACCTTGTAGGCGTTCAACCTTTCCCCTTTTCTCCCACATCAACGGTGGTAGATGTGCGTTAAGATACATAGGCTACATCTGTAAGACTATAAGAAAAGCAGTGTGCTTCTATCCCTATAATCGTTAGCTTATGCGTTGCATCTGATTTACGTTACTGGAGCAGAAGGGCGCGGAGCCTCCTAGGTGTCAAACGTCTCGTTGGCTGGCGCAAGGCGGCGTCTAATTCAGCACCATGTGTACAAATGTGCGTAGAACAGGGAGTAGGTATGGTATGATGTATAATAAATAAAAGGTTATTATACCCTCGCTGCTCCCATATGACGTTTGATCGCCCATCAATCGACAATGGCGCATGAGACGATTTCCGCGCTCTCTGCAATACACACTTACCTACCTACATACCTACATAAAGTGTGGGCTTGGATTCGAGGCTTGCGTGCATCTTAGAGGCTCCCAATCTTTCTGGGTCTGTGGAGCAATAAAAGAAGGCGGGCGGACTGGAGAGCAGGAGCGTCGGGAAATTTTTGTTTCGTAATAAGAGCATGTAGTATTGGCATTTTAGATAATACTTTGTACCTAATCACAATCCCTATTGTACATAGCCTACAGAGTAGAACGACCTGGCCTGTCTTTGAGCAGCTTTCCCCTCCCTAAAAACCCCCTGGTATACGATCGTCTTGGCGAGCTAGGTCCCCAGAATGCTGCTCATCTCAATTTTGAAGGGTTAGTTACTTAACTTCGTCTTACGGACGGAGATAGCACTTGGTTCTTTTTGGATATACCTACAGCAGTACGCAGCAGGCATCCAACTGAGTGAACCCCACACTGTTCCCTTCCCCGTCTTTTTGCCCTTCTAATGCATATGGTTACAATTTGCAACTCTTTCCCGGTTTAAACTTGTTTGCTAGGGGGACAAGCCACCCTGGGCTATACTTGGGGTTGAGTAGAGACATATCTGCCTACGGTAGTACCTCGCTAGATATTCTCGCATATAGGACCCTACCCCGTGTGCCTGTTGTCCGGGGATGCCGGGTTGAGGGTAATCTAAGCGCGATATAGCTTTTAACCAGGGAAGGTTGAGGTCTCGTGCAATTCGAAGCTGCTCGTAGACCAGGTTAACGACTGGACATGCCTCTTTCCAAGCAAAATGTGGATGGTGAGGGGCTCGTCAGAAACGGTGCTGAACGTCCCCCCAGTCTTTGGCAAGACGGTCGAATAAGAAAACGGCACCGTTTAGCTCAGGTGGCAGGAAGTGGTCCAAGTTGGGCCCTACTGCCATCCGGGCCGCAATAGGTAGTACGAGCAACTGAGTTACCTTACTAAGTATACTGACTTACATCCACCTAAAGTTCCAAGCTAATGGCGACCTAACCTTACCAAGGTAGGCTTAAGGAAATAGCTACCTATACTTTTACTAACAAGGGAAGGGTGGACCATCTCTCCATTTGTGCACTACCCTTGCTTCAGGGCTCCCTGCTAGTCAGCCGTCAACGAGTCCACAAGCCTTTGTTAAGTGGAACAAAACAGGAAGCCGAACTCCTCCCACCATCGAAATAGCTCAATCCTGCGTCCTCATTCGAAGATCAGAGATGCCGGCTCGGGTAGGTATCATAACTGAAGAGACTGCTGATTCTTATCACATGCTCCTCTACGCTCACCTAGTAAAACGCCTGAGCCCTTGGTACAGAATGTACTCGGCTAGACTACCAGGCTTTACCAGACTACCAAACAATAAACTCGTATGATCGATATCACCGGCGGGGGAACAGAGCTCTGTATCTGTCTGTATACCTACAAGTAGGTACTTGCATGCCTATCTACATGTACTTATGCTGGCCTCATTTAGGTGTGCCAAATGGCCCTGTGAGCAAAGCCACATACTCCTTCGCTCGCAACCTGCTTGGACAGAGAGATCACAGAAGACATATATAACCAAGAAGGCTCAATAATCTCTTCAAGTTTCTCGATTGATGAGCGAGATGTTGAAAAAGAGTCAAATAAGACCACTTTATCGACAACAGTCTCCGAGTGGAGATCCCGCGCTCATAAGACATAAAAAGAAACTATTTTACGGGCGGTACGGCCTGTACGGCTTGTACGGTCTGTACATACAAAGCGCGGCTTGAAGTCGTCTTCTACTTTGCATCGTCGAGGTAACTTTACTTGCTACCTAGCTTACAAAAAGGTAACTTACACCGCATATCAAGTCTGTCCATCCCACGTTGATTATTCGCCAATCGCTACTCATGCAAGAACTCTATGTAGACGGGAACGAATGATAATACCCGGCTCTAGCTCTATTCAGCTTTGGACAGCGACTGCGGAATCACCCCAACGCGGGACAGGTTTAGCTTCTTCTGATCCTTCATCTTAAAAAGTGCGCTTTCGAAAAGCCCCTCGGCGACGGCTTACCAGTAGCATCATGTATAGACGGACAGCCTTGAGGGAGCAGCCTTGACAATCTCTTACTTACCACTACGCGTGCCACGTTGATTCCTGCTAATTACCTAGAACGGGTAGTCAGTATTGGCATTTCTCTGCCCGGGCATTCTGAGGAATCTGAAGAAAAAGTTCCTTGGAATATTCCCGGGTTCTTGGTGTTTTTGCTTGTCCAGCACATCACTGGACGAACCTAATTGCTTGCAGTCTTTCTATGTTCCCTGCTCCTTCACAAGGTTCAAATACATACCTAGGTTAGCACCTTTGTGCTCCATCGGAATTATCGTCTTGCTCTCTCGGGAATCCCACGGGTTTTTCTTTTCCACTTACCACAGTATAGGTAACTTAACTAGCCTAGACTGTCTATGAGTATGTGAGCAGGTACATACTTTCAGAGGGTGCCGCCGCTCTCTACCAGTCGATTTTCCTGCTCCGAGAAAGGGAAGCCCACAGTAACATTGTAACATTGTGGATTGGCATCCTCCCACACGCCAAACCAACGAAGGGACCCAGTCCAGCCCTTTTGGACTTACTGACATACCTATTAGTATTCCTTTCAGAGAGCCCACCCTTGTTCTGACAAGCTTGTCGTACCGCATGTTGGCCCCAGTCCTATCCCTCGAGAGCTCCCACCACACCCCCTGGTCTTTCTACAGGGCCTAGTTCAACTGGACCTAGGGATTCGAATAGCCCCGGACTCGGCACGCAAGCTCACGCACCTTCGGACCCCTGCTGCTGCATACAAACATACATATGTAGCTTATTATGTATGGATTCCTCCACACGTCTGTGACCACCGTCTTCCACTGTGCTTCTGTATAGTCGTATAACCGACGACTTGGTCGTGAATAACCGATTCGTTATCACGACGGCGTCTTTCATTTTGTTGTCTAGTTTGCTCCGACGATACCGTCTGATCAGAGTCGTCTTCACTCACCTCATACCATCCTATGCACGACACAGTTCATCTCGATCTACTTTCAAGGCTATTAATAAGGTGCGAACCTGTAAGAGGAGGACAATAACATTTCCCGTTCATTGATGTAACCGACGAAGGAACACCGGCTAGGAACTTGAGTTTGGAAAGCTTGGGGGACATTCCATCGAGGGATATTTTCTAATCTGATATAAAGCTGTGAAGGGGGCCAAGAGGGTTGGGCCGACATCGAGACCGAGAAACGAGAGAGACCTGAATGTTTGTCGGTTTGTCGGTTGATGCTTTTGGGACTCGGCCGCCTCCTCCCGTGCACTTGGGAGTACGCAAGACCACGCTCATTACCTATTGAAGTCAATCTTTCCATCTTTCCCGCTGCTTGCTATTCACTACTTCCAGAAGGGGCCTTTTCAACACCGTCCCGTTCAAGGCACTGCAGCTTCCAAGCTTGCACACGAGTACCTTGAACTACGCGGCAATCTTTTATACACCTTCCACGAGCCAATTACTTTACATGGTATATATGTTGTCTCCCGCTTGTAGAATCCACCTCGCCAAATCTACGCCGGCAACCCCGTACGGTCGCCAGCACACGCCCTCCTGCTCATCTAGGGCTCTGCTGGATCTTGAAGCAGGCCACATCGCAGGGACAACAAATCCGGAACCACATCGTGATCGTCGCCGGACGCTGTTACTAGCCCGACCATAATCCCAAGACCCGTTGCTTGCTTGGGCAGCACAGTGCTGACCGCGCACACCATGCACAACAGTATGATCACCACTACTGGCGCTGATCAGGATGACCAGCTGGTCCACGATGGTTCATACTCGAGCAGTGCATGGGTTGGTATGAACTCATATAGTCATATGCCCATGGCAAACTATCAGGACGAATACTACGGTATGCCACATATGAACCATGGGCTGCCATCGGAGTCGATCGGGAGTCACCTGGCGCCGTCACCTTTCACTCAGAGCATCCCGTCGAATAACTACACAAGTCAGCTTCCACCTCCACCGCTGCTACCCACACAAGGACAGGTTTCATGGCCCAGCCTGCAGACAAACCCCTCTCAGAACTACCAATCACCCGTACCAATACCCAGTGTCTCAGCCCCTGCGAGGCAACAACCCAAGCTGCCAACCATAAACACTTCGCAACCAAGGAGGACGTTGACTGATCAGGACCGGCGCGATATGTGCAAATTTGCCGACGAGAACCCAGGTGTAAAGCAACATGACATCGGGTTGAGGTTTGGAGTCGAACGAAGGTGAGCAAAATCACACAATACTCATCACGAGAAATAAGCGTATTAACCACGTCCACAGTACCGTGTCTAAGGTTTTGCGCAAAAAGGACCAGTATTTGAACCAGGAGGATCGCAGTGCTTCGCCCGTGAAGAAGACCAAAGGCAAATCGTCGCCGGACATAGAACGAGCCCTCGCGAACTGGGTCAGGGGCCAACAGAAGAAGGGTGTGGTAGTGAACGACCACGAGATGGAAGAGAAGGCTAAGGTATTCTGTACCGGATCGGACATTCCGCTGAAAACTATCACGGCGTCTTGGATCGAGAAGTTTAAGCAGAAGCACGGCATGGCACCTGGCAGGCTAATTCGCAGGGCTTCCGAGACGGCTATCCCAGACAGCACAAGGCGAGATCGGTTAGATACCGAGTCGCCGACGGTGTCGACTTCACAGACCCCTGGTGGGATTTCACCCACGTCTCCTGTGGGGCGCGACTCACCTCTCGTCTCCTCGGCCACGAGTGGTAAAGCGGAAGATAAAGACGGGCCTATAGGGTTCAATATGAGCTTCGCAAGTAGCGGGTATAAACACCCGCATTCGCAGAGCACAACATCACTCAACAGCACCATCACCGATCCGCCAAGCTCGACGTTTTCGAGCAGTACGTTCAGCCCAGCCTCGACGTCGCAATTCACATTTTCGCCAGATCCGAACACCGGGTTGTTTGGTGAAGTGGTATCCGCCAACGCGAGCTTCCACCGTCCCCGGAGTCAAACAGTACCGAGTATTCCGCCTCTGGAATATATTAATCCGGCGCAGACGACCGAACCATTGACGCCAAAGTACAGCACGTCCGGGACGGGCCCTTCGTCTGCTATTGAATCACCCGTGCATGAGATGCCGGCGCTCGCTTTCGGATTGGACGCCGCCATATCGCCGCGCACCCTGCACCATGCAAGCAGCACTGGCAGCTTGGCTGGCCGGTCTACAGGTTCGGGAGCTGTGTCAGTAGCGATGGCGTCGACGCCGACATCACCAACACAGGACGATGCCAGACGCGCTGCCGATACTCTACTGAGTTTCATGCAACACCAACTCCCGGGATGGTGCGAGCCGAACGAGTATATGGTCGTCCTACGGCTAGGTGAGAAATTGGGAGTTGGCGGTCCCAAGGCTAGCTCAGCCACTCAGGGCCTCGGAGTCCTCTCTCGGATACCTGAAGGCGATGCGGAAATGGGAAATACGGCGCCGTCTCTAGTCAAGAACGAAGTGTCATGACGGAAAGAGAGTGGGTAAAAACACTCCATATCCACCAACACTTCTACACGAACCAAGCGAACGAGCGTCACACGATATCATTTAATTCCTGAGGTCTTGGGGAGGTTGAGAAGTTGCTGTAACGCTTGCGATTATAGACTTAATGTCTCACGACGACTTCCGATAATCATGTTTCATTATTACATCAATGCCCTTGAAGTGCTTTACACACATGCAACAGCATTTGGCTGCCCGAGTTAGTATGAGGCCGGAAAAGTGGGAGCAGGAAACGGGAAAGGGCTAATACTTGCTACACGGTTGTACAAGTCTCGCGACAAAGGGAACGCCAAGATTTCAATATCGGATGTTGAGATAGGCACTCTCATGAAAGTACCTTAATGGTCGCCCAACTCTCTGCCCATCCGTCCTATTGTCCTACCGTCCTACTATTCTACTATCTGACCCTCGGCCTTATATGTCTGGTTTCGCTCAAAAGCATAAACCCAAGAAACTAGGAAGAGCTATTCATGAACGCGCTTAGCCGTCCGCTCGCACGGCCCGAGATCAGACTGAATCAGACAAAAATAAAGGCTTTTTTTTTCGAGCAATCGACACAAAACAAATACCCCTATCCAACCAAGTAAAAAGAACTAATCGCTCACGCGACCTTCACCCATATATCCACATCGACAGTGACACAAAGAACGAGTATCGACAAACATACCGACCGCCACGCAACATCAGATCACGTCAGTACACGCCAGAACACAGGAGCATCAACCAGACTCGGCAGGTCCTCGAGACTCAGGAAGCTATGATGGAAATCAGGAACACGATAAGCAGGAGGATCAGAATGAAAATCAGGGGAGGAATGGAAACGAGAGCGGGGGGATCTGAAGAGTAAAAGAAAAAGGGGGCAGCAGACGAAGGGGAAGCATTTTTTAATTTTTTATAGCAAAGCAGTCCAACATGCATACGTACACGCAAACAAGAAATACCGGTCGGCAACGAAACACGGGGGCTCGCAAGGGCAATTGGAGTTTTTACTTGTCTTGGAATTTTTTATATATCATTTTCATCTTTTCATTGTCCTATCTTCTTTTCGACTTTTTTTTTTCTATTCCAATTTTATTGTAGGGATTAGCTCGGCGGTCTAACGTACTGCATGGGTTGACCCCTTTTCTTATCTTTTTCCTCTGAAAATTAGGTACCATGTATGTATCTATCTATCTAACTGGCCAACAGGTTTGGGTAGCATATGGCGCTCATTATATTCCTTTTTTCCGTCTCTCATCTTTATCATCTCTATCCTCATTACTTCTACTACTATCATATCATATTCGTTTTATCGTTATCATGCTCCTTATCACCTACATCACCATTCGTTCTTAGGTATTGCCCTCGAGGTCCCACAACGGACAGACAAACAGACAGAACAAGACAAGCAGATAGCTCGTCAAATATAAAACTAACTGATTCTGTGTCTTCTGCAAGGTCAACTTTTGAGTTTAATTTAAGATTTGTCGATGCATCATAATAAGACTGATAGTGCTCGTAAAATCCTAACCCAGGTACTCGAGGTATTTAGCTGAGGTGATTCTTCATTACATGATTCCGAACTCTATATCTGTGCCTCGAATAAAGGTTATTTGTTTACTGCCAGATTTCTCCCCTTGATTTTAGCAGGACATGGACAATGAAACGAAGCTAAAGGGGAAGAAGAGAAAAGAAAGTAAATGGAAATAAGAGGAGGGTATAGCAGAGGAGAGAGGAGAATAGAAAACGAAGGGGGAATAGGAAAGTTCGTTGGATAAATTAAATTAAGTCTTTCGCTTTCTTCTCTTGGGGAATCTATCTACATTCGGGTCCAAAACCAGAGTTCTGAGTCACCAGGTTCAAGTCTAGGCCTAAGGACATGGCAGTTTCTAAGTGCAAGCAAGCAAGCAAGTCTTGAAGTTAACCTAGAGTCTTGACCCGAGTTTGAGTCGGTCTACTAACATAACCTAAACTAATAGAGGAGAGTTTGACTAGCTAAAAACATCCTCTCCACTCCTTGGATCGGGGGGTTCTTGTCATCTCTATTTTCATATATACAAACAAGTTTCTAACTTACCTACCTTTGTCTTGTAAAAAAGCCTTTTCGTGCTGATTCGAATAAGCGTGAGTTAATGGAATGAATTATTCTCATCAATCAGTTAGTTACCTCCCTACCTAGGGGAAGTAAGCTACGAAAATGACGGCCCCTGCGATGACGGAGGAGACATACATCTGTACAGTAGCAAACAAATACTCGGATACTCAGATACAAAGTTGATCCAGTAACACACGTCACTCGCTCAAACCACCAGAAGTAGAAACTACAAGCTAGAAACCAAAGCGCTGATTAGTTAGTCAATTCAATCCAATCCAATTCACAATTACATCCGCTACACCCCTTCCCCTTTCCCCAAGTTTATCACATCTCCCCTTATGCTAACTAACTAATTACTCAGGTAGGTACTGCTGAATATCAAACAACCAACCTCTCCTCCCAAAGCTCGCCGACCCTCCTCTCCGCCAGTTCAGGCATGAGGCGGACGAGGACGAGCTCGAGGACACTGTATATCAGGTGTTTGTTATAGTATGCGTCAGAGAAGAGATCCACAATGCCGGTCTCGATCTCGGAGAGGATCCTCGCTTCCGCCCCATCCTCATCCTCATCTTCATCCTCGTCTTTGTCAACAAGCTCGAGGTCTGGGGTAGAAGCAGAAGCCGGGACAAAAGTCCCACTTGCATCATTGGGCTTCTTCGCCTTTGGGCGTGTTGCTCTTGTTGCGGAAGGAGACAACGTTGCATCAACTTTATCAACGGGCTTGCTCTGATCGGTAAGAGGTGCTACAAGCGGAGCAAGAGTAGCAGTAGTAATAGTGGTAGTAATACGTCCCTCACCCTCACCGGTGACGCCGCCGTTCGTGGCATTCTCATGACCATTATCGGCTTTACTTTTACCTTTCATTCTTCTATTAGCCATCGTTGCGTTGCTGTCGGCCTTGACGACAACATTACCTCCGGCGGAAGATGGCCAAGGCCACCTGATTGTACCGTAATATAACTCTCCCACCACCTTGTTCGGAACAAGGCCCCAAACCGAACTAGCGCATCTGCGACGTAAGGCCGCCAGCTCTTCGTCGGATGAGGGGGGCTTTAGGCTCGACACGCCTGGGGCATTGTTCGGAAACACTGCGGCGCGGATCGCTCGAAGAAGTGGGGGTAGGCGGTCAGGATTCAAGACATGGATGTGCACGTAATGCGACATCAGTCTGTTAAAGCAGGTCAGTAAATGATGCCTGTAGAGTCGACTATTCCAGAAGATTGCAGGATATTGAAAATAAGACTCAGTGGGGGTCAAATGAGACAAATGAAAGGACGTCGACGAGCTTGATTCGAGTAAATATGCGCGTTACTCGAAAAGATACCAAGTCCTATAGAGTCGAAGAAGGAAGTATGTAGCGTTGTGTTGCATGACATCTTTGCTCTCCAATGCCATGGCCCATATCAAGATAGGCCGATTGGCTGCACACTTGCGTCAAATGCAGGAGACAGCGTTGCAATCATGGCTTCCCTGGAATGCAACGCGGGATATACACGATTAGTGGTGCGAAATATTCATGATACAATGATCAATGAAAAATGAAAGCGAGGTATGAGAAAAATGACGAAGTAGCTTTGAGTTTAACCACAAGGGTACCGTTGCTCCACGACAGCGAGGATGACAGCCACCCCTGGACCAAGTGTCCCTTGGACACAGGGCCTTCCTTGCCACTGTTGCACGAAACACAGCACAGTATAGGATCAGAATATGAGGGTTTCGGAAGGAGTAGATATGTAGGTGGTCGATGGATGGACAGCATTGGGCACCCGTAAGGATAAGAGCTGTGCCCAATTCTTCGGGTGATAACCAAAATGGACGTCGCCCATAGAGCAGAAGCGGCTCTTTGCTCTTCACAGAAGACCTAGGCCAGACTTCTGACCATAGAGCCTCAAGACGAAAAGGAAGATCTAATGTCAGATCGAGCAGTGTCCCATTCGTACGCAGATTGCCATCGTAGAACATTAACCTGCAAGGGGGAGTCCAGAGGGTCCAGGACAAGGTCACCACTTGGGCACCGACAAAAGGACAGGGTAAAGGGCCTGCAGCATCACTAACGCAAGTTGGCTTGACTCCCAACCCACAAGGACAAGAAGAGACGGGGGGAAAGACCCCTGCAGGTGTCCGGGTTGGGCGCGTAAACGGGGCTTGCGGATGGTTGGTTGCGGTCAGCCCCGCGTTTTCAATCGTACAAATGGCACGAGAGTGGCCGGGGGGTCAATTACCAATTACCAATTGGCCAATGCTTCGGGTGTTGAAGGGACGTCGGTAAGATAGGTGAGTGCATGCTGAGTGCATGTGCTTCTTCCACTGCAGCGCGCCACGTGAGACTCTGTAGGGTGTCATAGCATCGCACTGTCCGCTGCTAGTCTGCTTGAGTGGGGGACTCACTGTTACGGATAACCGTAAAGTCAAGAGTGAGATATGGTTAGAGGGTGGACGTATTGGTATCCATTATTGCGAGACAAAACCGTTTTGTCTTCTGACTTGTGGACGAATTGCGTATTAAGTAACTGGCATGGGGCAGACATAGTGCGATAGACGATGAATGATGTTCGAAAAGAGAGGAAACAAGTTTGCCTACCTGTCGAGCGTTCCATTAAATGAGGCGAATCTGCCCGGGCCTCTTAGAGAAATCCACTGTAGCATGGATAACATTCCTTGAAGCCATGGCATACGCGCCTCTACTTCTAGAATAAGTCCTATGCATCGCCATATATGGAAGTCGACGAGCGGGACCCCAAGAGGCTGCGTGGAAGCCCCGTCACCATGGGATGAAACCTGGGTGTTCTTCTCGGTCTTGATATCTCGACTAGCCACCTCCGTTGGACGTACACCAGCCAGATGAGCCCTCGGAGGCAGCGAGCGCGAAAGAACAAGCAAGCTGAAAACGAAGCGCATAATTCCCACAATCAGGAAGATCCAATGCACAAGTGACCAGAACAACTGTTGAACAGACCAGTCTCGTTTGCGACTGTTTGCTGGCTCTGATCGGCTGTTCGCCTTTTGTGACATGGTCGCTTGGGAAGAGAGGCCGTCAGCATCACCAGGGCTATCCTTCTTGCGGGCCAATCTGGTTAGTATGATTATGCCTTCCCATATAAGCCATGGCTCAGAGACCTTGGCGGCAACGAGATTGCCTATGACTAGTTCCGACAAGATCTGCTCGACGAGAGAGGTCAAGCAGTCATTCTCCAGGTCCTCTGTTGGCAGTAAGACCGCGAGGACGCCCCGAACCAGAAGCTGGCGATATGCGCTTTCGTTGTCTGCTTGGGCTTGAATACTAGCTTGGTCGCCGGGCCTCGGGACGGGCGACAGGGCCGGTAGCGGGCAAAGAGAGTGGTATATTTCATGCCCATCTACTTCAAGAGGAGGCCGAGTGGCTGGGCGAGTGGCAATACGGTATGCTTTGTGGTATTAGCTCTTATCATCAAGCTTCGTAATGGGCTTGAAAAGTGTAGTGTCCGAGTACAGACCTCGTATGTGCGCGACGAGGAGCTCCGGGAGCTCGTCAAAAAGTAGACTTTGTAGGTCAACCTTGCGTAGCCTCTGTTCCAACGCGCGAGTGCAATGAGCAATAATTTGCACAATCTCAGCCACGAACGTCTCGTCCGGGGTGATCTTGTTGTACCAATTCTGTACGAACTCCCGGAGTATGATGGATATTAGAGCATAAAACTGCAGGTCGACATCGTTTCGGCTCGTTAGCGGGGGTAGTAAGTCTTGGATAGGTGTCGGCGAGTTACGCCCCCTATCGGCCTGATTACGCGCGCATAGAGTTCGTCGTATCAGAGCGGCGGTGGCTTTGTCGGATAGGAATTCTGAAGGTGTAGGCCGCGCCGGGCGGCGCTGGGCTTGAGACGTCGATGTCGAGTCGACCGGGACCGACGGCGAAGATCTGCCCTTATTTGGAGTATTCGTGGCATTCGTATTTGGGTCGAGTTCGGAGCCAGTGCTAGATACTGTGGAAGGCTTCGAGTTTGTTGGATGAGGGCGACCTTTCGAAGGAACGGATGATGATGCTCCAGCCATTGCCCCCGTTGATAGCTGAAGATGCGACAGAAGCTACGTGGTAACCATGGCTATGTGAAAAAAGCGATACGCTGGCCGAAGGCAGTAGAAGTGATCTAGCTATTAGAAATTAAGCATTGTATAGCAGGACAGAGAAAAGCTAAAGCGCAAGTCACTGGCGCGAGCTTTATTAGTTGGATTGATGATAGTGCTGTTTGCCAGTTGTAAATAGTGGCACGTCATTTCTTAGGTGAGTGTGCCTGCCCGCCTTGCATACAGGTACAGCGAGGCTGCCCCTCCTATAGGAGCTTTTACTGCTGTGCAGCCAGCCTGTTTCGTGCAGCCAGCTAGCTAGCCAATCCCCCACGGTGTGTGTGTAAGTGCCCCACTGTACCTGCCTACATGTATTGAAACTTACCTGCTAGGAGCATGGCTTACAGGGTAGGTCCGGAGCCCCTTCGTCCTGATATAAGTGAACCTGCTAAGCATCATGAATACACCACAACTAAGTTGGACTTTATGAGTCTTCCTTCTTATTTCCGGATTCCTAGAATCTATTATAAAGCTGTTCTCGAGCCTTTGCAATGTGTAAGACTACGTGTTCTAACTTTCACTCTCGTAGCTAGCTTAGAAAGCCCACAACAAAGATGAGTATAACTGAGAATTCACCACGCTGTCCCTCTATCAAAACTATATACTATAACAAAGCTCAAGAGTTATCTGAATGAGCATGAAAGTATTATTTCTCTATGCTAAGCCTCTAAGCGGAGCCACAAGCCGCCTGACTGACCGGCGGTGGTGTTTGCACAACAGGCGTGTGCATCTGCGCCATCTCCCTCATCACCTTAACACGGTCCCAGCCATAGCTATCCTCGCCTAGAGACCAGCCCGAAACACCTCCCAGTGTGTTCGTTTTATTATTGACAATCTCGTCAAACTTCCTTGTCATGATGATCGTATTCTCCCAAGTCCAGAAGATATTCGGCGTAACGCTAGTATCCAAGTACCAAAGCCCGCCCTCTTGCTCATCGTACATGGCGTTGGCCCGAGCCCGTTGGAACGAAGCAGCGACGTCAGGGCCGTCGCACCGGCCGTAGCCCGCCTGGCAGTTTTGAACGCAGTGTTCCCTAGTGTCGCCACACCAGCCGGACTCGCCACAACAGAATCCGTCTGGGCACTTTTTGTTTGTTAGGGTGTTGTTGACCCACCCGCACTCAGAGTTTGTGGTCAGTACGAGAGACTCTGTCGGAACTGGATACGTTCTGTTCATGTTGCGCGGCTCGTAAGTGAGCACGCCGCTTGTATGGGTATCGGTGCCGTTGTCAGATTGTGCTTTGGCGATAGGGCAGCCCATGGGAAGCTGCGTGCCGTTGCATGGACCGGCGGTCTGGAAGTATTTAGCGTAAAATGCGAAACCGAGATTTATCTTCTGGGGGTCAAGGCCGAGGTCGATATATCGCCTGTGTGAACCGGGATGTCAGTAATTAGGAAGACCAGATATATTGCGTATTTGAAGAGGTTACATGGAACCTGGTATACATACTGCACCGCCTGTCGAGATCCCTCTACACTCGAGTGATGGCTAGTGGCATTGCTAACTCTGTTAACAAGGTCATATGCCATCACAGTGATAAAGTCGATGTTCTCCCAGATCTTCTTGGCCTGGTCGGTGCTGTTGAAAGCAAGCATGCCTTCCTTAGTACCCGCCACAGAGAGGCTGACGCCAGTACTGTTTGTATTGTTCTTGCCGAGCGCATTCTTGATCTCGCCCAGGAACAAGGGAAAATCCTCAATTTCTTGTGCAGCACTCATGGGCGGAGGCGAAGCACCGTTTCCACCGGGATATTCCCAGTCGATGTCTAAAGAAACTCGAGTGTTAGACCAACTATTGTGACAGCACAGGGTAAAGATGCTGCCACGTGGGTATTGTTGTCGCATGTGGCTAGGTACTCACCGATAAAGTCATAACCATTCTTCGACACCCAGCTCGCAAGATTCTTCGCAAATGTAGTGCGATTCGCCTGAGTCGATACATAGCCAAAGTTGGTGGAGTATTGACCCCAGCCGCCGACGGCTATACCAACCTTGGTGTCGTTATTGAAATATTGGCGGATATCACTGACGTTCATGAGAGGCGGAGCAGGAAATAGCTCTTCCTTGGTGAAGTTCATCGGGTCAACGAAAGCCATGATGGCATGAGTGACTCCGGAATAATCGGCGCCTTTCGAGATGGTGGGATGCCATCTGTGGAAAAAAATCCATGTTAGATCAAGGCTATATTATATCGTAGGGATAGCAAGGCAACTTACTCGTCGATGTAGACGACGCTGCGGAGGGCGATAGCTGAGTCAAATAAAGCGATGGAGGCGAAGGCAGTAGCCAAAGCCAGGCTCTTCGAAGAGATCATTGTTAAAAACGGAGTGTAGATAAGTATCGAGAGTGTAACACCAAAGCCGTATAGAGAGTGTACATCTGTACTATGATGAATAATTTGATATAGATCTTCGTGTTCTAGTGGAGGAGTAGGATTGAGCATGGGTATATATAGACTCTACCATAGTATGCTTTCAAAGGGTCAAGTAAGAGTAATGCATCGTCACACAAGCTTGTTTTGACTAAACGTCAAAGAAAAGAGAGTCCAACATTTCGCACATTCCTGCCGGCCTGTCCCGGGTAGAATGGGTACCCTGAATAACGGTCGCACGAGGATTGGAATGCCAATGAACCAACACACGATAGATAGTGAATGAAAGGAATTACTGCACAAACGGAATGATTTTATGGCCCCTTGGTCACAGAGTCATTTCCTCTTTCTAGTTAAGATCAAAATGCCTTCATCCCAGCCAAAGTTCGCTGACAGAACCATGCGATCCCGCTCCCTTTCCCTATGTTAAGTAGTATCTATTCATGACACAAACTGATCGCCATTTATTCAGGAGCGATTGACAGCCCCTCTACCATCACACCGATATTATTTATCTCATCGTTCCCCCCGTCCTGACTTCTCTTGCAAGCCTGTGCCAGCCGGAGCTACGAGATCCAATAACATTGGATCGCAACTACGGTGACTAAGCAAATTGACGAGGACAGGTAGCTCCTCTTCCGCCTGCGTAATATTGCTGTGATAAAGTAGCTAGCCGATCAGCAAGACGGCTTCCGGACCCTGCGATCAGACGCTGAAGTAGTACGGCCTGAAAGTAGGTCAGCTGCTGACGTTTACAGTGATATAACCCGAGTTACGATACACTTGCTCGCCTGAGGAAAGGGGAATGAGGAAGAGGAATTCGGAGCAGGACTCAGGGTCCGGCTTGACTAAGTTCTTGCCGAACCAGTCGCGGAAATAGGCAAAGCACTCATAGGAGCTAGTCACATCCTCATCTGTGACGCTGTTCGCCAAAGCTTTGTACCTGGCAGCGGGAAAAAGGTTAATGAAGGTGCCGCGCCCGCCAAAACGGCCGCGTACATCTGTACGCTTTCTAAAAAAGGGGATGATGTTATCGAATTGGTACTTCTAGATTAGGTTGGATCGACCATCTGCATGTAGCTCCAGAAGCCTGTGCCTGGCTTGCCAGCGTGCGCCGTGGCATTTTCGTACGGGTCGATAGAGTTGACCTCGAGCTCTGCGCCCAGAAAATCCTTGAACTGCACGATCCACGCGTCGAAGATGGCTAGGCTGACGTTGTTTGCTACTGGCTATAAGTGTGATGGCATGATTAACTTTCGCGGGAACTTGGTGTGGCCCTTAGTTAGCTGTTTGTTTTCGCCAAACCTGGCCTTACCGAAGTCGCGGGGAAGATAGGGTGATCGTGCGTGGTAGCGACGGCGTCGAAGTACGGCCTGTCTGCTATGATACTACCGTTTGAGATAGTGCTGAAGAAGGGGCGCAGGCCGTGTGCGCCTTTTTTTGCGGCGGGAATGCGGATACTTCCGCTGATATCCGTAGATCAACCCAATCGTAGGCGGCAGTAGCGGCCGCCTGTGCCTGCCGAAGACACGCCCGGGTCTTGGTACCCATCACCGCGCGGATTGAAAGTGTCACTGTTTGTAATTGTTATTGTGTATTGTGTTTATAACGGATAGAAGGAAGGTAAACGCACTGATAATCTACTCAATCGGCCGTAGTTCGATCTGAGTTGGCGAACTGTGTAGTCTTGGTCTTGCCAATCACGATTACCCCCTTATTGATTAAGCTTTGTATAACTGGGGCGCTGGTGTTGCGAGAGCCGTATAATTCGAACCACGCACGATCGCCATTGGAAGTCTTGACGCCCTATTTTCTCCAGCAAACAACATATAGAACGCATACCCGGAAACGTCTACTTGGGGCTCTTAGCTTTCATGGTGGAAAATTCATGCTAAACGACAAGGCAATGCCTCAGAACGTGGACCTATTATTTCTACCAGGTGCTGTCGTTACTGGATCTTGGCAGTCTCAGTTGCCCTGGCCTACCCTTATACCTAACGGCAAAGATTAATATTGCAGACAACCCCCTTCGTAGCCACAGTCGATCCGGGTATGTTTTGCATTTGGCATCCCGAAAAAAGAAATGCGAAAGCGAGAATGCATTGTGGGGTTCTATCCTACATAGGCCGTTTCAGCTCAACGGCGAAGTTGTCCGTAGATCCATAGGTATACCAGCTCGTAGCCTCGTCAGCCATTGGCATACCATGCATATATTACCAGCTCATTTACTGTAATATGAAGCAGGAACCAGCGATTCAAATTGTCAACCTGTACTAGAAGAGACGGCCAATCCAAATCAAACACTCGTTGAGTCTTGACGTAAGGTACGTAGAGGTCGTCTGTAGCAGGCTTGGCAAGTAAGACCTGTTACCTGCCTAGGACGGAAAGATACCCAGCTAGACAGGGGCTCACTGGATCTGGCCTAACCCGGTAAATTCTGATTAGATCTATGTAAAGGTGAAACCAAACTGTCATTGGGTAAACCCGCGGGCCCCTTTTGCTAAGTGACGTAATCCAGATACCCGGGTAGGCGACAAGGCGAATTCCTACAATGCAACTAAAGGCGGCAAGCGTCAGGGCCAGAACGTAGGAACAGGGACTTGGGAATTTAAGCCACCATGTTAAACACAAGAAAGACGTGCAGCTGTGCCGCTGTATTAAGAAAAGAAGAAAAAAAAAACCTTTATATATGCGCATACTAACATACACTGGTCTTGAAGTATTATACAAGATAGAACACAGCTTTATAACCCATAACTGCATTTAGTAGACGTCATCAACATTCTTAGATAAACAAACGTATTCCTACAAACGCCTTGTATTGCGCCTCTTATACCCCTATACCCCCCCTTAGCTGTACACGCGACCGCCCGTTTGATCCAACGAAGACGTCAACACCAAACGTGGAATCTGGTTTCGTTCCAAGAAGAACACGATGCCTAGCACTCACGAAGCATTTAAGGCGCTAGGCCCGATCGATTGGGAGTCATTTGCCCAAGAAGACCAGAAGACTCTTATGACAAACATATTTAGCGACGCGTACAGCTTAGTCGACTCCATACCCATATCCGTCAAAGACGAATCGCAAAAGACAGGCAGACCAAGAGCTGCCACCGACACGCGACCACCTTCTTTACCGGACCGAGCTGCGAACTCGTCCGAAGAGACCCGAGCGCTGAGGAAAGAATGGAAAGAAGTCAAGGTCAACTCCCGAGAAAACCCACTAGACTTAAACGTGTACAAGTTGGCCGCTAAAGACGGGAGGGGCGCCTGGTTTGCAAGACGTAGTATTCACGAGGGCCTCAGTTTTGAGAGATGGAAGACAGGCATGGAAAGAGAGTTCGCCGAGAGTCTCAAAGTCCAGGGCGAACCCGGCGATGGAAAGATCCGGGGCCTGGGCGCTGATAAGCGAGTTGTCGGTGAGACCATCGACGGCTGTGGCAAGCTTGAGGGTAAGTCGCCGTTTACTTGACCCCGCGCTATGATTCGGGTACCTAGCCTAGTGTTGTCACAATAGTGTGACTAATTCGAAATGTTTCAGTCTACCAGCTTTCTGCACGGTTTCCGGGCCCGACAGCGCCCCGCGATTTCGTCACGTTATGTCTCAGCTCCGACACTACGGTAATACCGCGGGGCAAGCCGAGATATTTTATGCTGGTGTCGAAGCCATGCACTCATCCAGAATGCCCTCAGCGCCAAGGGTACATTCGAGGATATTACGAGTCAGTGGAGTTTATTCGTGAAATCAAGGTAGCCAACCCTCTGCGCAAAGTACAATCATCTGTAGATGGTGCCAGCGAAACGCAAGCGAACGACGCTGGGGGAGACGATAGTGAAGAGAGCGATACCATTATAGAATGGGTGATGATTACTCGTAGTGATCCCGGGGGCAGTGTGCCGCGTTTTATGATAGAGAGAGGCACCCCGCCAGGGATAGCTAACGATGCTAACAAGTTCTGGCAATGGATATCATCAAGCGATTTTGAGAAACTGCTTGAGGAAGACAGTGAAGTCATGCAAGCTCAAACCGAGACAACGCCAGGCGCAATCTCAGCATCTGAGAAATCAAACCCTCCAACCAGCCCTAATTCCAGATCAGGAGACAATGATCAGGACAAAACAGACCCTGTTATTGCCGAAAAAGATAACGAGCTACCAGGCCCAGGAGGCGTCTACGGTATGGTTTCAGGTGCGCTCGGTGTCGTCGCTTCAGCAGCAGCCTCTAAATTACTCGGTTCGGGGGGTGACAACGACACCGAATCCGGCTCGTCAAACTACGTATCCGACGACTCCTCGTCCACCCATAGCTTTCATAGTTGTGACAGCATAGAAGAGGACGACAAGGAGCCACCCGCGCAGTTAGACGCCGCCAGCAAAGAGCCGACACCATCGGTAAGCACCAACGGGGGCGACGCCTCCCTCAAGTCCATCCAGTCCACCGAGTCGAGCACGCAACGCTCCTCACACCACGAGAAAGAGCTTAAGAAGCTCGAAGAGCGGCGGCGCAAGATGGAAGAGAAACTGCAGCGGGCGCAAGAGCGCGCCCTAGCGAAGAAAAACGACGACGCGCAGCGCGACGAGCTGGCGCTCCAGAAATTGCAGGAGAAGCACGAGCGCGAGATGGCGAAGCAGGAGGAGAAGTACCAGCGCGAGCGCCGCAAGCTCGAGGCCAAGCGCGCCAACGAGGAGAAGAAGGCGCAGGAGAAGAGGCGCAAGCAGGCCGAAAGGGAAGAGAAGGCTAACTTCGCTCTCGAGCTCCAGAAAGTCCGCGCCGAGAGAGATGTCGCCCGTAAGGAGATCGAGATCCTCAAGGAGCAGGTCGGTCAGTTGCAGGCGCTCAATACGAGACTTGTTGCCAGGCTTGGACGCGAGGGGGTCGTTGTTGGTGATGATGAAGAAGGGGCAAGGGATGATGGTGTCGGGACTGATCTTGTAGGACCTGGAAACCTTAGGAGAGCGGTCACGGAGAAGGATATGGATCGCAAGCTTAGTAGCGTTGCTCCGTGAGTGATGGGGTATAAGGTGCCTTTTAGAAATGCGTGTTTGATGGAAGAAATGATGCGGAACGACTTTACGACTTGAAGAACAAAAGATGTATTGTGTGTGTTGTGATAGGAATGAAGACGCTTCTGAAAAGTCCCTGGGGGGTTGAAGTAAAGTGAGTTGATTGTCAGTTTGGGTTGCATAGGCGATGAGATTACGATACCGACGTGGTGCAGTGCGGTACGTTTAGTGTACTAGGTTAGGCATAATACTAATGCGTACAAATATTCACGATTATTGTTATGGTCCCCTTGGACATCGTTTATGACTGTCAACGGAAGGATATCCGATAGCGTTTGAATAGGGTTCCCCGTGGCCCTCTCTCTCATGGTTGGTCGTGCTTTTGATAACACCCGCCTGTCCAGCACCCTTGCCCCTTTCTTGAACAGATATTGAGTTGACCGCAGTCCTCTAGGTTAGATGGAATATTGCTTCATAAGGTACCTTAGCAGATATGTGAAACTAGATAACAAACAACATCCTCAATATCCTGAGACATGATTAATAACGGAGGGCCCAGAGCAAAGGGAAGGAGATCCCATGCCTTGTTCCATTAATTACATCTCGAATGTTAGGCCGAGGGTTTCTAGGCTAGGTTGAGCTACATACACTTATTGCTACTACATTGGTGCGATATGAGAGACACGTACTTCATTCCGCCCAAATCACATACGCAAGTGGAGTCACATCACATCGCGTCTCTTTTTCTGTCTAGGCAGGTAGGTAAGTAGGTAGGTAAGTGGCTTCGTTATATGTGATGTTTTAGAGCTCATTTGTGCGACTTTTAGATCTATATGAAGATGGGAGTGTGTATATGTCTCTCTTGGATTTTGGCACCATTGATAGATGGTGGATGAATAGGATTAGGTTTTGATCCGGAATTTCAGATTTACTTTTGGCGTTGTGTTTTTGAAGGGATTTCTTTTACGTGGGTGTCGTCTTGCTGGCGTTGTTTAGTCGTAAGATACTAAAGTAAATATATTCTAGGCGTGAACAGGGTGATTAACTGAGTAGAGGGTAGCGCTACCCCTTGATAAAGGGGTTGATCAGTGGTTAAAGAGACCTATCACGCGGCTATGTTTTCGAGTACAAGTACCTAGCCTAGTGTAATGTATAGGGGTGAGCGAAAGAAGATCATCTACAACGTTTAAGTCTAGACCGATAGAAACACCTTGTTGCCAAAATAACCCTATCCTACAGGTGGTGAGGTACCTATCACGAAGCGGGCTCTCGTTGGGAAGATGCCCCAAGGCAAATATGCTCACCTACCTGGCTATCAGGCCGAAGGGACATTAACATAGATGATATGCCTACTATGACCAAGTCGATAATCCCACCCAGCAGGGGTGATGGCGTCCCTGAGTGCTGGATATGGGGATCATCTCATCACCACGTCCACCATGACTCCTACGACAGAGTTCGCCCTCGCGCCAGCGGCAGAGCAGATCGTCGTCTGACTGCGGTGACGAGATACCTTCGCGCGTCGCGGAGAAGTGTCGCTACGTACGCGTCCAGCTCCCTTCGACTGTGACTAGGTAGGTGGGTGTATGAGGAGTCACATGATGCGCGGATTGCTTTTATGAATAAGTGGTTACAAATCAGCCCATATGTCTTTCTTTAATCTGTCTACATCTTTCTCTCTCTTTCTCCCTCTCCCTCTCTCTCTCTCTGTGTCTCGGGGGCAATAGATCGAGTGACTAAGGGGGCCCGAAATCGCTTAGAGATAAATAAAGTATTTGGTTTTACATTGAGACTCAATGCTTCTACTTATACTTCGTGATCATGAGGAGCTTTCTCGATGAGCAAAAAAAGGGGAGGGGGGCGTCCTTTGCTGGCGCCCTTCGTGAGATTTGATGTAGTGGGAGGATATGAGAACTACAGGATGGACTGCATCTCATGGGACTTTGCTTAGAGCGGATTCTCTTAAGGGCTCGACTTTAGACGTAAAAATCTCATTTTCGGTTTTTAACACAGGAGGCCTGCTACTTTATTCTCGATTTACTATATTTCACGGTTACGATGGACATGGTTTCGTCCCTTCGCTATGTGAGTTTGCGGTTTCCATGAGGCTTAATGGGAACCATTCTTTTATTGTCACGGCTTTTCAATTGCTACTATTAGAAGGCTACACTCTGTGAGATGAAATCCAGTGAATGGTTATCGCCCTTATCTTTCTGCTTAAAGTGAGTCCTGTTATTACTGCCCGGGGCTGCCAAGGTGCATCAGAGCATCTACACTACTCACAGGCTCATTCTACACACATATTCTTCCTACTGACTTGGCAGAGCAGGAGTCACATCGCTTACCTAGTGGAATATAACAACCTCGGTGAGACCCCTACCTGATAGCCGACAACTTTTTTACGACGTGAGACATTCGCAAGCCCTATGATATCAATTAATCAGGGGCAAAACTATGACGACGCGGCACACCTGAGGATATCACCGCTACTTACAACCAGCATGAACAGGAGCGTTATTCCGAAAACGGAAAAGGCAGAGGCGTCATCGCGCATGATTCTGGAAATGTTCTAACGGGCGGCGAAGAAGCGGCATACGGGTGAATAGGTAACCGGTGTAACGTATGTATCACGGCATTGGCGCGGGTCGTCGATGGGGTGTGCCGTTTCGTCTGTCTTGTCTGAAAAGAATGTGGGTTTCTTGCCACCTTGACGTCGTACCATTTGCCCGACGATGAAAAAAAAAAAGAGGCCTAAGTACCCATCTACACCCTACCTACCTACGTTAGGTACTTGCATGCATGCTTTAGTAGAATTATCAATACCTATTAGTCGCGAGCTTATAGAGAGTATCATCGACTGTAGCACCGATACTAATAATGAAGTGAGTGTCGACGTCAATGTTAATGTCAACAACATCAAACTAGGTTAGGTACTCAGGTTATGCAGCAAATTCTAGGCCCTCACTTGACTTGACTATGAAAGGCCCTCATTGGCCTCTACGCTTACTTCGAATATAGAAATATTAATCTGATACATATAAAATCTGCGTAGTCGTACAATACATGCATGCATAGGCGCGGTTATTATCGCTGTAAACTGGGACCATTAACCATACCTGCAGTAGGATTCAGAGAGACCAATGAGGTTAAGAGCATGCATGCATACATACATATCATAACATACATCACCATACTTTTAGTCACCTACCTATATCTCCCTAACCTTACCTACTGCCGAAAGACGGGCCGATGATCGACCCAGATATGTACATAGGCAACAAAAAGCCCTAGACGTTTTTCTCCCCTTGCCCACTGAGCTAAATCAGGGTATGAATGAATTCAACTCGCGCGCGTAAAAGGAAAAAAAAAAAGAAAAAGGAAGTGCAAGGAACAGGAACAAGCCATACAGAACAAGATCTGCAGAGGCGAAGGTCGGTTCTGGGCTTTGGGGCAAGGAAAGTAAAAAACCGTTCGGATATCCACGATGTTACCTAAAGTATTATAGGTGTAGGTATAGGGTATAGGTATAAGTGCATAGCATGCATCCCGCGCGCGGGCAGACACGGGCTTCCGTTACGGGGGGAGTGCTCCACCTGGTCTTTGAATGAGCCGAACCGGATACTCAGATCTCTTGTCGCTGTTGAAATCGCGAGTAGGAGCATTGTACTATAGTATATTAGAAAGGTAATAGAATCTCGGTTAGGTATGTAGGTTAAAGATGTGAAGTTGAAGTTCTATTTATTTATTATATTTTTTTGCATTGTATATAAATAAGTATGGTATCTGGGAATAGTTGTGATCTCTAACTGGATAGCACACGAGTTATTCTATACTTACTCTCATTTCTACCTTCATTCAGTTGCTCAAATACTTCGTCGATCCACCATCACCATCACCAGCACCATGATCATCTCTATAGCCATCCCATCATTCCCTAACTCCGTAGCTAACTAATAACTGACCTGTACCCTGTACATCACAAACCCAAATCCATCTATCAGTCCATCGATCGACCATCTAACCACCATCGCAAATAAAGAAAGTAGATAGATAGGACTAAGAAGGGGTCCCCTGGTCCAAGTTATGATTCCCGTGACATATTAGACCTCGGACACTAAGCCCGAAAAGAAAGAGAAGAAGGATTAGGCACTTATAAGGCAGCTATCGACCCTTCTATGTACATACCTTAACACATATCTAGGTTTAGTACTGAATCGAAAAAAAAAAAAAAAAAAAAAAAAAAAAAAAAAGAGAAGCGCGCCGTTACGTTGGACTAGGGGTGTTTTAGCACCGATACGACGTACAATAGAGCATGTTATTATCTCGATCACTTCTCACCTCTCTACATAATGGCTGTTATTCTTGAAGTGTGAGTGGGGGCGGGGGTTGAAGGTTAAGCAAGCATCGACTACATACCTACCTACATACCTACCTAACCTAGGTAGATATGCAAGACGCCGAAAGGAGAAAAAAGACGAAAAATACCTAACGTCGTTGGATTGCCGATCGGGATAGTGAAGGTACAATACGTATGTAGTGAAAGGAAAGCAAGCAGGGTCTCTCTTCTTCGTCTGCTTCCTTCCTTGTTCTCTTCTCGTGGGTTACTCTGCTATACTTTACGTGCAGATAATCTACTTACCTAGGTTAGAGACTTGCACTATGCTAGGTACGTATATCTTTGGGTAGTCTGTCTCGCGTGTAAGTGGATAAGTGTGTAAGGTAGGTTTACTTATTATTCCTATGGCACTTCATGTGTGCGTACGCGAAACCGACCTCCGACGTGCATAGGTAGTCTAGATAGAGTGCGCATGTATGTATGTATGTATAGCATACCGTACCATGTGTGTAATCACGCATACAATCAATCAATCGCGAAGGTAAGGTAGGCTGTATGTAGGTTGGTCGATAGAGGATAGGGGTCCATGAACTTTTGGTCTTCTGTTCACTAGGTTAATGCCTATACCTAGCCTAACCTAGGCAGTTCTTGGGAGGAGAGAAACTGCACAGCTGTTTCCGGGGTTTGAGTTCCAGGCTGAGAGGCGTATGTATCTACCATCCCATACATGCCTACATTGCGACATGCATACACATATCCAAGCATAATAGGTGTATGAAGTGCCTAGTTAAGTTCGAGTAATTAATGCATACATGCCTGGTTTCAAAGACCCCTGGAAGACTTACATGGATCTATCTAGCCTAGAGGTTTTGAATAAGAGAGAAAATGTGGCTTGGCCTGTTTGTTTCTAGAGCGTCCGGGATAGTGTAAAGATGTCACCACATCGTTGGCGGTAAATTCTACTTAATGCGTCTAAAGGTGCCGAAAGCGCGATAGATGATAAGTTTCGCTGCTCTTTGGAGTTGACGTTACAGTTTTGCGTTACGACCCCGAATACAGACGTATAACGATATGAGAATGAGTGCGGTTTTATTTTATTATACTATACTATGACGACAGTAGACCTGGTCGACGGCCGACTGATGTCCCTTCCGCGCCCTGCAATGGAACATCTACACGCATGTATCACACCGCACAGCACCGCACATACATATAAGTATAGCGTAGATATAACCTAACATAAGTACGTAAGTAGAAATGCGTTTTCTCATTTTGCGTCCCAGCCACCGGACGAGATGAAATATGTAAATGCTTGTTGTTTAGGATGGTATGCTTCAGTTAATGGTAGTAGATTTACCATGTAGGTATCAGACAAAAAAAGGAACAGAGACAAAATGGGTTCGCAAATATCTACCATACGTACAGGCCCTACCCATGTGTTAGGTGTTACTATGTTTGAAATGGAGTGAGTGCTACGACATCTCCTGGTCTAGGACCTGCAGGCCGCCGATCAGTTGGCTCTGGGTTACACTAGGCGTGGCTCTCTCTTTTTGGTTTTTGTTTTCTTCGTAATTCTAGTCCTTAGGAAAACATCTCTGATAATACTTAGGTTAGTAGCAATTGGTCAACAAGTATGCAGGTACTAGGTTAGCTTAGGTACTAACTAGGTAGGTAAGATGTAAAGCTTTTATTATATATATTTTTGTTATATTCGTCTACTTATGTTGCGGCCGTTTTGGATTTTCTTGTTTCTATATATATATCTCCCTTTCGGACAACGAAATGTTTCGGCCACGCGGTTAATCGGTCGGGAAAGGAAAAAAAAGCAACGAAAAAAAACGTACGTTATGTGTATGTGTGTGTGAAACCGGCCCGGAACTAGGGACGCAAGTTAGGCGGGAACCGGGCGTCTGGTACAGCCACTTGCCTGCCTGGATTGGATCGTACATATACATGTGAGAAAGACTAATTAGAGGTACGTATGTATGTAAGTAGATATCTCGGCGATACATAGCTGACGTTGAGATATGAAACTCATGTGTCAATAGAGTGCAACGGGACATTTGGATCGCATATTTTTGTTGACTGAACCGCATGGTAACGTCCAAGTCGACTAAGTAGACAGATGGGCTGGCCTATGCCTCTGAAATTAATTCATCTCATACCAAAATCCCAAATGATATAGGTAAGGCATTAAGACTTAAGACATGGTCTCTTGTTCCTTCAAACTCATCGCAGAGTGACGCTACTATTGCTTATTCGGGATTCCCAAGAACTGTATACTACATCGACTCCATAACTGTTGAACAGGCAATCTGCACGTAATGGTTGGGTGCTTAATACAAGCAACATGATGATTGGACAGTTAGGTAGGATACGATAATTCGACCTTGACTGCAAAGCACCCTTGCTCCCAGGAGGCGTGCTTGGGACAATCCTCGCCTCGCCTCAATGTCAAAAGGCCGAGACCTCTCGAGAATGATTGGGACATCTTGGGTGTGGTATGCTGTATTTCCCACCCACAAGTTAAACCTTGATATTTACCTACCCTGCCTTAGTATAGGTATCTTTATGCAAATGTTAGGTAGTCGCCACCGTTGCCTAGGGTAGATTGGCCCGAGCACTTCCTGAAAATGATGGTGTCCGAAAAGTCTGGGGTAGACAGGGATCTCGTACATAATATACATACATATGCACTGCTGTAGTGTATGCCAGATGTGGGATGTACGTGTAGGCAGGGGTGGCCCTTTCGTCCTTATAATGCACATATGTAGGAAACAATGCGACGCTTGGCAAGAACTGAATCATGTTCGTTCGCATAGGTTCGGTTTTGGGGCCTGACGATGATTAGGTTTTAGCATATTGCTCCTCCTTTATAGGTCAGGTTTGTTAGGTATTGGAGAGTAGACTTCCGGCGAATAGTCTTCCGATCCACCGGGTTTATTATGTCGAAATAGGATTTCTGACGGTTTCTGGGAGACCGTATTTGACTTTTGACCATATTATTAAACGCGGCCATAGACTACCTGGGTAGATAGACAATACGAGCCATCCGGATGTGGTGGCAACGGCAAAGCGAGTAAGTTTGGTAGCTGTGGTTAAACATTAGAGATATTCGACATGTAAAAGCTTATTCGCTTAACCTTCCTACCTTAACCCCGAGTTAACCATCTAGGCTGAGGTATCACATCTGGGGACGAGCCAGTCGCGATGCTGTCATGTCCTTTCGTAATACCTAGGTATGTATGCTGTATAAAATGGCCTAGTCAAGACTGGGAGCACGACCCTGGGTGGCTAGGTAGTTGGGAGCTATCGTAATAAACCAATGATTATCCTGAGCCTGGATGTTCCCTGTCGGATACGGTTCACCTGACCCTTGGAGGAGCTCTTAGCTCTACACGGCTGAGTGTCTATCACCGATGGGCTAAACTTGTGCCGAATCCTTTACCTAGGAATGATGTCTAGGAGTAGGACCTGGGTAGAGGTAGAGGAGCCGCCATGTCCGCAGTTTAGAGCCACTAATGCCTTAGATAAGGAAGCTATGTCATCATTTACTTCCTGGCAGATATTTCTTTATCGGCTAGACATTTGGGATAACCTATTAGTATCATGTGATATTTTTCACATATCGTCGTCGTACTCGACTCGCCAAGCTCGTTTCGTCTTCCCCAATTCCCTGGGCGCATGGCTCTCGGATGGGCAGTCGTTCGTTAGGGGCAGTACACACCGAAGCAGGGGCCGAGTTGGGGAAATTTGGAGAACGGATGGCCCAAGATCAGGAACTACGTACGCGGGAGTTTGTTAGCACATGGAAATCAATAATGAAAGGGTAGGTATTGGCTAAGAAGTCTTTATCCCAAGTTGCTAGATAAACCCCCGATAGCTGTCGGCTATAGAAATATAGGCCGGAGGAAAGCTGATCAATGCATCACATAATAATGAAGCTTGGGCTCTCTACCCCGAGGACCGCTGTAGTTAATATGTAGCCAATATCGCAGTGCCTCTCCCATAGGACTCTATGGCTGTTATCAAACTGGAGGGCGCAAGGAATACGGATGCAGAGATATTGTTTAACGCACATATTATACGCAAGCGAAGCAGGCGCTTAATCACCGCCTCGGCTCGCTTATTGTTCACCCAAACCTCGATAATGGAAGGAGTCTTCGACGGGATGAGCTTTTATCACCAATCTTTCGTCTTTTTGGCTCTGCTGATGAGTACTTATCTATCTTATCGTTTAGCCGATATGCCCGGCCCTTGTCGACGCTTTGCTGCTGTAGCGGAAGTATACCTTGTATAACATGAATATCGCGCTGACTTCCTCGAGTATGTATGTGCGCGGTATGTACTTATGCTGTATGACTGTCGATTTTGCCCACGAGAAGTATATTACGCCATTCGGTCTGGAACACCATGCTAAAACGGTGGCTTTTGATCAAAGGCCATCCTCAAGCCGCTAATATGGCGCCCCCTCCCCCTGTCCCGTGCATGGTCGCCCGCACAGCTGTGCAAAAAGGTACCTACCGATGTATGCTGTAACGGGTTGCACTCTTTCGACTTGAACCCCGAACCGAGCGTGCCGAGTTAAATCTAAGTCCTGCCAAATACGGGCAGCCTAGACAAACAAGTACTTCATTAGATAGCCACATCCAAACTACCTACCTACAAAGGTGTAAATTACCTCCGTATGCTGTAGGTATACTTCCCGGGGGCTCCTCTAAGATCCCATCTACATATGATGTACATACGGCATCTACGGCATAATGCTCGTATAAGTAAAGCTCCTAGCACTTAGTTGTGGTTCTCGACATGGATAAATGATCAGGCTTTATCGATGTTTCCGGCCGTCTGTTTCTTCGTAGCTCTTGATTGGATCTAGGTAGACTGCGTGACAGATTTGCTGGATATCGCTTCCTGATGTTGGTAATTGTTTTGCTGCGAACCGCAAGGATTAATCCGATTGATCCGTACCTAGACCGTCGGAGTCCTTTCTGAGGTAGGTATCTATAGGTTGGCATGCTGTATGTATAAATTGTAGGTTGGGGTGTGAACCCAAGTTACAGCTTCTACTGGCGTACTGGATACTACCTATGCTGATTTGTATGTAGGCTACTAATGCAATATGATGCGACCCAGCTCCCAGAGATAGGTCTCTCGGGACGGCACGGCTTTGCCACGCCCATGTTTTGTGACGCCCGAGGATGTGCGTTGTGTTCTAGGCTTTCTATAATGTGCACAACGACTTACAGCTGTATTCATATGTTTAACGAAGGTGACCGTTTGGCTTGTACTCGTGCTGCTAGGCCGTCGGTCGTGAGTAAAACGGCATGGTAGACTTCGCAGGGTCAGTAGCACAGAAACGCCATTTCTGGGAAACGAACTTGTAATGACTTTCCCAGGAGCGTAGCTAGGTAGCGCTCAAAGGTCTCGCCAAGCATAAACTGTGAGCCCTGCCTGAAAAATTCCTAGGTGAGGTGTTTCGTAGCCCAACTGGCTGCCCAAAGTTAACTTGCATGAGTAGTGCCGATTGTAGCATGAACGAGACCAGAGGAGTTTGTTGATATCATAAAAAATGTATCGTGAAAATTTTTTTTCATTCTATGCCTTGCTTCCAATTTCGTTGATTGACAAGCTGCTGTTTTGTAATAGTATTCCTGTTGGGCGGCTATCACGTAGAGAGGAACGACCCGCAGAAAATGGCCGCTTCGTGGAGCAAGCAGCACACTGGCGCCTCGCAGCCTGCATGTCGTGCAGTAGTCAATGGATACCTTTGCCAGATGCATTCGAGTATTGAGTAACAGCAACAGACGCAATTGGCATCTTGTGAGATAACGTTCATGGGGCCCTGGAGGCAAGCCTTGGCGGGTTCAAAAATAGAAGAAGGTGGCCGGTGAGCAGCGATGTGTTACCCTGAGAGGGCCAAGGGGTGCTCCGGTTTTGTCGTCTCGAACGTTTCACAAACAGCTCCGACCACGTTTCGAGTATGGTACTGGGTAGTCTCTTATTAGTAGGCATACAGGTATATAGCTAGGAATCGGAGAGATTAAAAAATTTGTTTTGTTTTGCCGTGCGTCCATAGAGATGGATAATCAGGACGTTAAAGCCACATAGATAGATATGGGCTCGGCGCAGTGGCAGAAAAGAATGTGTCGAAGCATGCTCGACGGTATTGGCTTTAATTGTTGGAGAAGTGCCGCGCCAAATAGATGAAGTACCATCCACTGCTAATACACCAAACTCACACTGCTACTGTAAATTGAGACATGTAACATTCTATATGTATTCTAGATTGGTGTTTAGCTGGTGCATCTGATACGACATCTGTTTGGTCCACAGCCGGCGTGCATATCCCAGTAGTGTCCTGATAGGTACTTCCTAGGTAATTAGCACAGAATTCTGGGGCATCGACGGCGTTAACCACTGGCATAACCTACCTACGGTATCTATGTCTACTAGGTTGGTAGATTGCTGGAGGTCTACCTAATTCCAATAACTACTGGCGTGGAAGTACATATATACAGTAAGTCTGTATGTAAGAAGCCGAATTCTCCGAAACTGTCACAGGGCTTTGCCCAGCAAATTGGAAGACCAGCGCGATGGATTAGAGCCGTGGGTACATGTCCAGATCGTATGTTCTGTTCCCAGCTCACCCTTGCTGCTCATGCTATGGTGCTCATGCTATGCCATGCTACGCTGCGCGGGAGTGGATCTTGTTCGAGCTCAGTCAATCAGCTTGCCTTTTGGCCAGGTCGTACATGATGCAGGCCGCGAGGTGTGAGTCAACGCAGTAACACAACTAGGCAAAACGGCCTCTTGCAGATTACAAACCAGAACTTGTTTGTGCGAGGGTCAGAGGCTACGTAAGGCAGGCAGGCAGCCGACGTGCCTGCAGCCTACAGCATACCTAGTAGCTCCATATATGTTACTTGTGCGTTAGTGCAAATATCTATCGTTCACCTTAGTACCTAGTCTCTTAAGCCTTTTTATACCTACCTACTCGGCAAGTCAATATCGATTCACTCTGCTGAATTGATGTAGAGAAAGCTCGATATGGATCGCAAAGGTTTACTTTAAGTGGTGTATCATCAACAGATGGGCCTGACCTGGCCTGGCTGTTGATAATGCTCGTTACGAGAAGTGAGCCGTCTCATTTTCCCTTGACACGTCTGATTATATGATATACCCAGTACCTACCTATGTGCATTGTAGATAACGGTTAAAACAGACCATATATCTTAAACTCAGTATGCTAATACCTAGCCTAGCTATATAATACCTGCTGGCCATTCACGTATGTAACTCTAATTTAATTAAGCATCTTTTTTGGGAGATGCAGATAGGTATGTACAAAGTTACGCAGTCTGAATGACATACTCCTAAGACAAAATCTAAGTTGTCAAAATTAAGTCAGGGACGGGCAGCATTGACGAGTAATATCCGAGATGGGCGCTAGTGATATGACTTGATATCGAGCAGTAATACTCGTGATAGTTGTACGTATGTGCTCTTGTACGAACCGGCTCCGAGGGCGAGAGAGGCTATAGCGATGTAACCTCGAACTGCGCGATGAGAGAAAATGCCTTTAAAAAACATACTGTCTACCTACCTACTCGGCATACAACATACCTACCTAACCTAGGTGCTTCGTGTGCTGTACAGCATATTCTATGGTAGGTGGCTATGTACCTGCCGTACACGCAGGCCGACGGGTTAGCATTATGGAACCTCGATATAGGACCCTTGGCCTCTCTGCCCTGTACTGCCTGGGCAAGCCGGTCTCCAGTTCTCCGAGTCGTGCACCTTGTGACCTCAAGCCCACTTTCGCTTATGGATTAGGCGCTGGGATAAGTTTGGCTCATCGACCAATTAAGTCTTGAGGAGCTGTTAGATCCCAGAACCTAGAACCCTGGCGCCTTGGAAGGTACACAGATGCACCATGTTTGGTGTTAGGCGTTTGGTGATCTGGGCGAGGGTTGACCCTTGATTTTCTTTTCTCGTTCTTGTGCTACGTACGATGTTAGCGACCGAATCTGAAGCCTTAGTGAGAAAACAGCCCTCCAGCCTACCTACTTGAGATACTTTACGGACAGTAAAAGTACACACCTACCTACCTACGGCTGTGCATTGCCCGGGTGTTGGACGTCACCTTTCCCCAATGACACAATCTACGGACCCGGCAGAGCAGAACCCTTGTTTTCAACACCTAGGTACTGTAAGTATGCAGGTAGTCTATACATAGTTATTGAAAGATACGGTATAATGGTTCTACTTTACTGGGGGTGTGCGATCGACGTACTCTATCACAGATGTGAAGTCATATCTATGTACAGGAGAATATGTACATATGATATGTATCGGGTGTTTGTTCTCTTGACTCAGGGTTCCAAGCTAAGGGTTGCGCATCTAGCGTGGGGGCAATACTATAAATATTAATTACAACTGTCATTGCTCGTACATACCTATGTGCCTACCTTACCTGAGTCTATTGCAATAAGACGGAAATCAAGAAGTATAGACGTTACGATAAGCATAATGCAAACGACGTTCTACTGTATCTGTTGCTGAATATTTTGCCGCGACCGCGAGGCTCTGGCTTAAACCTTCTTAAAACGCATCTTTTCGTGGACTTACAAGCCTGGCGGTTGCTGACGCCTGATGATCACAGCCCGAAAGAGCAAGCAACATCCGAATGACATACCAGTACGCCGCTATTACTAACCGTCTCGTGTTATCAGTGCTTGCCTACCTATGCTGTGCTGGTTAATTTGTCTGCTGCACACGTGTTGAGGCAATAAGGCAAACAAGCTTCAATACCTGTCCATTACAAACAGATATTTGCCATATATCGATCATCATCATTATATGTATATGCTGAGCTCGATGATGTTGTATTGTAGCGCGTGACTTGGGAAGTGGCTGGTTGATCAGATTACACAGCTTCCCCTGCGCAGCCGTGCGAGGACGTGAGAGCCTTCACAGGCACAACTCTCCCAGTCATACCGGGCTCAGCCAGCCAAGCTCATACTCTTAACCTAGATGTTATGGGTTTCCGGAGCAGCTAGTTTACTCGATATCTCTTGTCAATCGCTCACAGCTGGAGAGGTAACTCTCAAGGGGCAAATTCGGTCATAGCCTCACTACCAGGTTTGCAACAATTGAGGCTTTATGCAATTATAACAGTTTCCTTAGTTGCTTGGATGCCCACATAGCCCCTCCATTAGCTCCGTTGGTCATCCAATAATGTGTTCGTGTTCGTGTCTCGTCTTCCTCCTACCCTAGGTTAGGTAAGTACAGAGGTAATTACTACCAACAGCTCCCCACTTAGCAATGCCTCCCATTTCCCGCCGTGGTCTCCCACTTGCCTACTAGCACCACATTGTCTTGCACTTCAAGTACACTTTGACTTGCAGAGTTGTGCTGTTACTGCCAAATACTAGTATTTAGATCTCGTTGTTCATGCGAAGGCAACTAATTGCCTATCTGTCTACCTGTGTAAAGAAGCAAGCTTCATTTAGTATTATCAAGTTTCTCTACTTGTAACTACATACATACGTATTACCAAACTCTACACATGCTGCTTACTTGTATCCTGCTATTCGGGAGCCCATTTCCGACAGGCCGACTGACAGACCGACTTGTACAGACACTGCTCACACACGCTGGAAATCTCTCTATCTACTTAGGTTAGCAGGTAGCTAGCTAGGTAAGGTATTTACCAAGCAACACCAAACCACGACCAACTTGACTTTAACTTGCCCTTTACTACTACCTACACATACCGTACCCCAGAGTTCCATCGAAACAATAACGCGACCATTTCCTCGACTTTGCCCGCCTCGAGGAACGTAAAGACTTACTCATATCGTAGGAATCCACGGTTTCTTGCCGTTGGAATACCCCTTTGCCTTTGCCTTCGACTCTCTTCCCCTCCGTTTCGCGTGAATCAACCGTCATGTCCAACCCGTCGCCTCCCGCCGCCTCAGCTCCCGCGACCAACGCTAGCGATGATTCTGGTATGCCCACCCAGTGCACACAACCTGCCCACTATCCACCGCCCAGTTTAGAGCCCACCTAAGATTGCCCCCCCTTCGGGCGCCCCTTCTGCCCCTCCATCCTTCATCTCAGCTGTCAACCCCCCAATTGATGCCTGTCCACCATAATCCCCTCTATCTGCGTTCGCCATTGTCCCCGTTGTCAATTATTACTTGGAGACGCTGCTACATATGGGAACTTGAGATAGCTTCTTTAGTACACGGTGAATATTGACAATGACTGCCCATGTTCCAGCGTCCACCATTACCGTGAATACGACCACCAAAGCTCCTGCTGCTCCCGCTGCTGCTGCTGCTGCGTCCGCGCCCGCCCCCTTTCCGCCGCCCAAGACCGACAAGCCGCGCCCTCATGTTTGCGCTACGTGCCAAAGGTCATTTGCTCGTCTGGAGCACTTGAAGCGTCATGAGCGCTCGCACACCAAGGAGAAACCATTCGAGTGTCCTGAGTGTACAAGATGCTTCGCTCGTCGGGACCTTTTGCTGCGTCACCAGCAGAAGCTCCACCAGTCGACAACACCCTCGTCCCGCCCGCGGAACCGACGGGAGAGCACCAGTAGCACTGCTACTGCTCAGAGCCGTGCTCGAAAAAACAGCGTTGCCAGTACTAATGCTGCTGCCGCCGCCGCCGCTGGTGGCGCCGGTGGTCCCGCCAATGCCTCGATGCGACCAAGAGCGAACACTATTAGCCATGTAGACCCGAACCATGTGCAGATGATTGCCGCGGCCAATGCTTCCGTTGCTAGGAGTCAGCACATGCCTGCAGCTCATCATAGCCGCCACCAGAGCCTCGTTGGTTTACCGGTGCATAATATGGACCATCAGTTTACCGGCATGTCCTCTGTTATGGGCCACCGTGGCATGAGCCATGGTTTGCCTAAGCTTGAGACTCATAACATGCACGGTATGGACTTCAATAATACCGGCTTGCGGACGGCGCCGCCCTTGCCATATCAGCCCGACTTTGACCTCGACAATCTCCTGTTCGGGAGTTCGACCATAAACCCGAATGCCCTTCATTACACCGAGTCACCCCATTCCATGTCATTGGACCCGACTTCGCCGTTTGGAAATGGCATGGGCGACATATCCCAACATGTCGATGACAATTTTGACTGGCTCACCGGTTTCGAACAGAACATGACCTTCAGCAACCTAAACGAAAATGCTGTGGATGGCTCCTCTCCGTCCGCAATGAGTACCACGAGCCAGAGTGGTATTAGCGATGTCATGCTCGATGGGTCCAACAACACGACTATGCCAGCTGCTACTAGCTCGATGTGGCAATCTGCTCTCATGGGACCTCCGCAGATGGGAAACCCGTTTGCTATGGATATGACTGGTAATGTCTTTCCAGACCTACTAAACGGTGCCCCTGTCTCGCCCCAACCGCCGTCCCAGAAAACCGTGAACGATGTCTACTTCTCTACACCACCACCGTCCATGAATTCCCTGAGCCCTTCTATGATGCCAGGGTTGAGTGCGCAGAGTATTAACCAAGCCTTGAGCTTTGGGGCGGGACCCGAAACGCCCACTTCCATGGCGGGCGGCCACCAGTCTCACTCTCCCGTAGCGACAATCACTGACGCTACTCGAAACGCTATCGTCAGCGCCCTCACCCAATGTGCCACTGTAGGCCGCAAGTACTCCTTCCCATCCCCCAATTCCCCCATGTCCCCGAAGCTTAAGGCCTCTCCGGAGGCCATGCCGGAGTTCCTCAAGAGCTTGCCAAGTACGCAAGAGCTACAGCGGTATGTTGGTAGCTACTTTCGCTATTGCCACCCGCATCTGCCTTTTTTGCATATTCCTACTTTATCCTTCGACATGCCACCTACTGTTACCGGCCGGAGCGGAACCGCCGGTGGTAGTGGATGTCTGATTCTGTCCATGGCTGCTATCGGTGCGCTATACGAAATGGAGCGGCTACGGTCCAGGGATCTATTTGAGATGGCCAAGAAGATGATCCAGCTTTATCTAGAAGAACGGCGGAAGGCTGATATGCGGAAGGCCGACCTCCGTCGAACACCCGCATCCGATCAGGGGTCGCACGGATCTGACTCCTTTGTCCATACCCCATTATGGCTCGTTCAAGCTATGCTTTTGAACGTCGTATATGGCCATAATTGCGGTGACAAGATCGCCAATGATATCGCCGCCACCCATTCTGCAGCCTTAGTGAGTCTCGCTCAGGCAGCTGGTCTTCTTCGGCCGCTACAGCTGGATTCGGCCGAGCTTCGGGAGGCCCAGATCAGCGATGCAGAAGGAAACTGGAATGGTGGGCTAAAAGCTGAAACTGAAGAACAAGCTGAATGGCTGAGGTGGAAGGCTATGGAAGAACGCAAGCGGACCCTCTACATCATCTTCATACTCTCCAGTCTCCTAGTGGCTGCCTACAACCACGCTCCCGCACTGACCAATTCGGAAATTCTGCTCGATCTCCCTTGTGATGAAGAGTTCTTCGCCGCCGAGAGTGCCGCAGCATTTCAGTTGAAAGGCGGAGCCCGCGCTGCCAATCATAACCGGATGACCTTCCACGAGGCGCTGGGAGAGTTGCTTCGTACTAACGAAAGACAACAAAAGCAGGCTTACAATAACAACCAGCAACCCTTCGGTCCCATGGCTAATACCCAGGATATCCCTAAGAGCGAGCTGCAACCAAGCACCCTCGGCTGCCTAGTTCTGATCAATGCATTACACAATTATATCTGGGAAACACGGCAGCGCCATCACAACAAGGTATGGACAAACGAGGAGACGGAAAAGATGCACCGCCATATTGAGCCGGCGTTAAAGGCGTGGCAAAATGCCTGGGCCAGCAATCCAAACCATAGTTTGGAAAGACCCAACCCCTTTGGCATGGGCCCGTTGTCAGCTGATGCTATCCCCTTACTTGACCTGGCTTACGTCCGTCTCTTTGGGAATATGTCGCGCACGAAGGAAAAGTTCTGGCAGCGTGATTGGGAGGGTTTGGCCGAAGAGCTCTCTCGCGGCACTGAGATCATTCAGCATGCTGAGCATTCCCCTGGGTCCAATGCTGAGTCGGTGACGGATCCTTCAGATGCGTCTGCCGCAAGCTCGGTTTTCATCGACTCTCCGCCTACACAATCTTCTTCTCCCGAGTTCTCCGCATCCAAATTCGCCATGCTCACTCAGCAACAATCACAGTCGCCAGGGTCGAGCCGAGCAATTTCACGCCGGGAGAAGCATCTGCGCAAGGCCGCGTTTTATGCAGCTGATTCGCTTTCGATGGCCGACAAGTTAGGGGTAACCTTCGCTGAGTTCACCAGCCGAGAGCTTCCTGTGCAGTCAGCCATGTGCTCGTTTGATTGTGCGCAAGTTCTTGCTGAGTGGGTGTCTACCCTTCAGGACCGCGTGGGACGGTACTTGGGTATACTCGGCAAGGATGACGTGGATCTGACCGGGGTTCCTGTCATCATGCTCTTAGAGGATGATGATTTGAAACTCCTTGCGAAGATACAGGAGATTTTGGGCAGCGCTGAAGTGAAGATGAACATCAACCTGGCGAATGGAACCATTAATGGCAACTTTGATGCTGGGTTACAAGTAGACGCGATGGGTGGTTATGCTGCCAAGATTTTGCGCGTCACAGCGTGCATGTTAGACAAGTCCGCTGTGTGGCCAGGTAAGCAAACAAGCAATTCCGCTCGCCTCCTTTTCTTTTCGTTCCCGTTTTCTCGTGAACGCTACTGATGGGTTGTCACTAGTCCTGAATCTCATGGCACGCTGTCTTGAGAGTCACGCATCGATCAGTCGCATTCGTGCCGAGAAGTCGGTTTTAGCTAGTGAGTGAGCTAGCGGGACGTATTCCTTGAGCCTCTGTTCCTCGCTTGTCGTTCCGCCACCGTTATTTGCTACTCGCGGCACCGCCATAGCATCCAACAAGACGCACGGCTGTGCTTGACCGCCCGTGATGGCTAAGTTAATATGTACGCGGCAAAATGTTCCGTTTTATACATGGACGGGTGCCTCTCGGCACCGCCTTTGATACAGCCCTTGACCAAAAGGTCAACCGACGCTACATCAGGTCTTCGTGTGTCCGGTCGTCCTGGCGATTTGCCAGAATCACGTCTACCATTCGGTCGATGTACCTCGGTCGGCACATCGATTCATTTCATGATCTTACGATTCAGCATAATGGGGGGCCAAACATTTCTTTACTATGATACCACTGCTGGCTCCCTGGTCATATAAAGGTCCTTATTCTTCTAAGCATTTTTTTACAACGGTGAGACCTGGTGTTCGCTTTCGTCATGCGTGTTTTGCTCGGTCATATTCTATTCGAAGAACCCCCAAATGGCTGTAATGCCTTCCAAAGCTTAGGAACTAGGATGTGAATGAGGAGTGATTTTATTGCCCCCTTTTTATGTTATAAACGAATAAATGACCCGTCAACAACCCGGATGAGGAACGCTTTCATGCTTAAGACGAGCAAAGTCGAGATGGATAGCACAAAAAGGAGTTAGACGGCCGGAAGACTTAAGGCTGGCCTACCGAGACTCGGGGAACATCTGAGCTACCGTTGTCGAACCTTTCCTGGGGCTGAGGTGGGAACAGGTTTATTGGCATGGGCAAAATAGATGAAGAGAAATTGCCATGTCGCAAGATGACGTGCAATGAATGCGTTGAGTGGTCGTGGTTGGGTGTATTGAGTGGAGAGAAAAAAAAGAATCTCGCAAGAGGAAAACCTGTAGGGGCATATGGTATGCCTTGAGACCGCCTTGGGGCGGGTGATTGCGGTCCAAATGTCGGGAATGGAGGATGTATGGATGACACGACAGTTTACCGACCTGCTCATTAGGTCTAGGCAGCGGAAATATACCCAATATCGGGGAAAAGGAAATCAAGAAAAATCAAGAAAAACGCAAGAGCGGTTTTACTTACTGTACATGACGGATCATCAAATGGGGTTATGAATAAGTGAGTTGAGTTGAGACGAGTCGCGTTGATCAAAGTCAGTGGCACACTAATTGGTAGGCTCGGGTTCAGGTTACGGACGGGATACCCACTTTCCCTGTATGTAGGTATGTAAGTATGGATGGATGTACATAGGGACAGGGCAAGACGAGACGAGTTAATAACAGCAAATAACAAAAAGGGGAGCTCGCCTGGTATCGTGGATATCGTTGTTTCTAAGATACAATGTCCGATAACTCTCTCCTGGCTATCGACTGTTTTGACAGGAAAAAGGGGTATGGAATAGGAGGCTGCTTGCTTATTTGTGCAAGGTACTTACATATCTATGTATTTACTTTGCGAGTATGAATAACTACCCGCCCACCTACCTACTTAAATGTCTGCAGGCTGGGATAAGATACTGTGCTATCATTTTGTAGGTACATGTGTCTTGTGTTGAGGATAAGTAGGTTGGGTATATATATATGCTCACATACGTCTATGCATGATGTGTAATTATCAATTTATTACTACTTATTTTCAAGAATAAAAACAAGAACCATTGTGAACGGATAGTAATTTGAACTCGCTTGTAAATAGGAATTCGACCATTCATTCATTCATTACATCCGGGTATAACCCCACGACCTCACAAGTACCCTAACCCAAGGACTCAGCTTTGTATATATATAGACTTTAATATTCCAGTACTTAATTTCCCCCTTCCCCTTCCCCTTCTCCCTCTCTCGTTCTTGTCCTGGTATTTGGATTTGTCCTCGTCCTCGTCCTTATTCTCATCGCGAAACTCCCACTTCTACCCTCCCTCGCACTCACACTTGTACCAGAACTCGTGCTCGTACTTGTACTCATACTCATACTCATGCTCATCCTTCCCCCAACATCTGCATCCGTATCGGTATCAGTGCTCAAATCCGAGCTAGAACCAACACAATAACTGAAATCCACCACCCCGACAAGCTTGCTCACGCTCTTGATTATGCCCTCCAGATCGTCGCAGACGAGCGAGCTGCAGACCTGGAATACGGCGAATTCGGCGTAGCCTGCTTGTGTTGTTTGTGTGATGCGGGGGCTTGGGATGTTGTTGTTGCTTGTGTTGCCTGTATTGTTGATTTCAGCCTTTTGTTCGGCATCATTGTCGTCGTCGTTGTTGTCGTTATTGTCGTTATACCTCTCGTCGGCATCGGCAGCCGCGGCCGCGTCGAGAGCCTCGAACTGACTGGTAAGTTCATAGGGACGTGGAACTTTTAGATGGGGCGGTATAGAATGTCCAGATTGTAGCGCGTTGGAGAGAAGCGTCAGTGTGCAGATGATGCTGTGTTGTGTAGGTGAGATATCGTTTAAGAGATCGGATAGTGTATCAAGCCATGCGCTATTGTTGTTGTTATAATTGTTATTACTACTGTTGCTGTTGTTGTTGGATTCTTCAGGCTCCCCCTTCCCGTTTCTAGTCGCGACAAGATTGAGCGTCTCGGAAATCGCCGTCTCGGGACATCTCTTGCCTGCTCCCCCTACAGTGTAGGATAGGAGCGTCAGATACGAGCTGATTCGCGAAGCTCGCTGTATGATATCCTCGTACAACTCGCGGGGGAAGGACCCGCCGAGAGTCGGCTCCCAGCGCTGGAAGTCGGCGTGTTGCTTCAAAGACGGCAGGAGTAGCATTAATTGCCCGAATAAGCGCGTGCGGTGCTTGGTGAGCTGGTGCGCGGGCGTGCCTTTTACGTTGCGGTCGCCCCCCGTGCCTTTCATCTTGCTCCGGAGCGTCTCGTTGATCACGCTGAAGTAGTTGGCAAGGAGGTACAGCGTCGCGGCGAGATCGCGACGCAGCCATGTCCGCTCTGTCACTGGTGAGGGGAAGATGGTCCAGATGAATGCGACCAGACAACCGCCTGCAACTGTCGCTAGGCGATAAGGGGCTAGTTCGTAGATCCTGTGTAAACAAATGTTAATTACTGTCTGGTCACTGAAAGGAGGCAATCGTTGCCACTTACGGATAGTACGGTTGCCCTGTTGATTCTGATCGTGCTATACCAAGCTTGAGGACTTGCAATTCGTACCCGATAACTAGAACTTGCGTTACCAGGCAAATGATAACAGCAGGAATGAACTGCGGATATTTCACCAAGAAATAAAGGGTGAATGCCTGGAAAAGGTACAAGAAAACGAAGATACCGGGAACGTGTGCGTCAACGATATACCACGTGATGAGTATGAAAATGATCGCCATGAGGGTGCCGAACGTTCGACAGAAGAAGCCGAATATCGACTGACCAGAAGCTGCGTTAAGGGGGTTGTTTATGTCAGCTTACAGTACTACTGTTGTGACTCTTAAAGAAAAGGGTTACTGACTTTGTGTCATGCCGATAGAAATAATAATCATCGCCCATACAAGCCGTTGTTCCTGGAAGAAGGCTTGTGTTTGCTCCAGAAAGGCGACGATTCCAACTGTTAGGGTCGCGCAAGCACAACGGAACCCAAAAGCCGACTCCTCGGACGAAAAGAACTTGGCTACGGCACGAACCGCATTGCCCGCACGCTGCCAGGCGTTCGTGGGTGGTAGATGCTCTGGATCCCTCTTTTGTGCGAAGCTATCGCCCATGTAAATGACGGCCATGCCCGAGTCGAATAAGTCGGCGTTGTTTTCTTGCCGTTTGTCCTCGTCTTTGAAGACACTCGCAATCCATTTCCGCAGAACCTTTGGTCGCGGGAACATCAGCCGCCTACGCACCATTGTACCATCGGCCACCTTTTCGTCTGCGAATCGAACGAATCGTAGGACTCCATCGCCTGCCGCTTCCATCTAAACACCAGTTAGCAATTATGTCACATGGTTGCCCGCTTCACGTGTAACAGTTACTGTAAAAACCAGGTTGTGGTCCAAGTTCAGACGAAAGTAACGCAAGGCGCTTTCGTCCTCAACTGACAGAACGACAAGGGGCATGGAGGTCTTACCAGAGTCTCAATATACAATAGAATATAGAGCTGTCCTTGATCGGGTCGGTGCCTGGCATCTGTCTTAAGGAATTGAAGATTATTTATCTCGTCCAATAACGGCTCATCCGTCAGCAAGCCCTTCTCCTTAGCCCATGTTTGAAGAATCCTTCCGCGAACGCTACGGAATGCCTGTATTTTGGCCCTCAGAGTTTCCGCGAAACCTGGATCTCCAGGTTGGACGAGGTCCCCCTTCGATTCGACATCGGGACCGCCTTCGCTCTTTTTCGGCGCTTTGGGACGCGGGAGGAACTCTAATTGCATTCCGGCGTGTTGCAGCCCCTCATCGATCGCAACGGAGAGTTTCTCGAACGGCTCGTGAAGCTGTTTCATGACCTCGTTCCAGACCCGCTTATCTTCGTTCTTTTCAGCCAGAACCTCAAGTGGCGTTTCAGAGGTGGTGATCCACCCTCGTCTCTCAGCCAGTCGCTGGAAGATGTCGATCACAGTACCGATACCATGAATCGGTACGACCACGCCTCGGAAGAGTTCCATCATTGTGGTCAAGTCTTTAGCGGCCAGCTTTGCCCAGGCAATATCTCGTTTGGCAAACGGCATATCGGCGTATATCTTGCCTGTCAGTAGGCGCAGATTAAACATAGTCTCCTTGATAGCTTTAGCCTCAGCGGTGGACTTCGGCTCGGGTTGTACTTTGTTCTTGTTCTTCTTCTGAGCCTTCGTCTCCTTCCCACTTTTCCCATTGACCAAAGTGTCAGAGTCGCTACTGAGATGGGTGGCCGCGCAGATGTCGGCGGGCACGGCAAACATATCCTCTCGTTCCAAGCTCTGAAGATATGCCTTCTCCTGTTGCACAGCTCCTCGGAGGAGCATGATAGCGCCTTTCAACTGGGCAGCAGATACAGCGCGACTCGGAACGGGCCGGATCAGCAAAGAGACGCCGGTGGCGATGGCAAATCCAGTCAACATAGCAGTCAGTATCTGCCTCACGAGGGACGTAACGCCTGCAGTACTGGTCATCAAAGGGCTGAAAGTGCACGCGATATTGGTTAGGATGGAGTATACAACACTCGGCACGTTCAAGCTCGGATATTTAGCGCGAACGGTGTTCACTAGCCATATATTGGCGAACAGCCATACGGCGGAGACTACAGACTGGCTCGAGTTGTACGCTGGGCGCCCATGAGGATTGTCCGGCGCAGTTTGCGTGTGAAGACGGGCCTGCAGTGCAGACCATAGTACCAACAGCGCAATAGCGGCACCGATGCACAAGAATAGCAGGTTGAAGACCAGGGTTTGTATGTACTTGCCGCGAGGCAAGACACTGAGAGATATCACGGATATGATGGCGACGATATATCCAAATGTTGAAAACTCGCTGGACACGGCATCAGACTGATAGATGCCTAAGCTGATGATGGGTGCCAGCGCGCCCCTGTTCCGGTTGTATTAGATTTACGCGCTTCATTTGTGAACAAGATGACCAGATATATCTTACTTGAACATAGAAGTTAACGTAGGCGCGTCAAGGCCGGCCTTGGCTAAGAAGCTGGTGATAGCCTTGGGTTTGGCCGCTTTGGGCTCATTGCTCGTGTTCGCCCCTTCACTGCCATGGTCATTGTTGTTGACACCATTAGACTCGTTAATATGCCCTTCATTACTAGGCTTTTCTTGATCTTGTGGCCCGGGTGGTCCAGCCGAGCCCCTAGACATGGTTGACGTCGACTTGATTATCTAACCCTCTGTCTAGTAAACACGGGCAAATGAAGAAATAGTGACCGGCATGTGAGAGATATATGTGCCGGATATGTACCTCTGGGAGGTAGATCATGCACTGACTCAATTGGCCCGGCCAAGCGAAGGGAATAAATTTTTAATAGATACCATAGATGTTTCCAAATATAGGCTGTCCACTATGCTGAAAATTCTCAAAGTGCTTTCAATCTCATGCAGGAAGGAAGGCTTGACAACATTGCTAACCCAGAAATGACATCGAGGCTGTAACACAAATCGAAGCGTGGAGCTTCTCGTAATGGGAAGTGAGCTCCCTTGTCAGCTTAGGTGGGGATGGGTATATCTGTACGACTCAGCGTCATTTGCCAATTGAACCCCACATTCTTATCGAGAAAAAGCAAGTCAGGAAAGCTCCTTACTTTCTTCACTCACCACTGTGCAGTTATTCCACAACAGACAATTCCATGGCTATCTAGATACGTGATAGCTCTGTATCACATGTCGACGCCCTTAGCTCGTGTATCATGACATGTTCATCCTCGAACAACATTGGGCTGGTTGAAAAATATCAATGCTTGTACATCTGTAGCGACCTGGATCGGAACGGAATTGTCGCCGCTACTACCGAGCTAATCTAATTGATGATGAGCGTAGGAATTGCACCTGTCAAGCCGATGGTCCACTGAACTGCCGACGCTAAGCCAAAATACTGCTTCACAGGGTGATAGATACGCTATAATTTGTTTATTTTTATTCGTTACCTACTCCTTCGCAATTTCCAGTTTAGCCAGTACGTAAGCACAACATGACACAGTTGCAGCCAATAGAATCCAGGAAAACCAAGTAGTCGCGCCTGTCCCATCTCCCCGGAAGATCAAGACTCCAGAACTCACTGATACAACTCAATAAAACCAAGTATCTTAGGTGCAGTAGGTATGCAATCATCTGCTAGTGTCGACGACATAGCGTCCAGAAATCTTACCCTGCGCCATCAATTCGAACACGCTCTGCAGCTCGCTGAGGCCGACGACCTTGTAAGGGATTTTGATGAGTCCTCTGCGGGAGAAGTCAATCGCTTCGGACGTGTCTTGGCGATTACCGACGTAGCTTCCCTTGATATTGACCATGCTAAATAAAACAGGTTTTGTCAGCAAGATAGGATCACAATCATCACCACAATAAAGGGGTATATCCAAAAGCAGCGCTAGAGGACAACATACCGAGTAACAACGTCAAAGACAGGAGCCTTTATAAACGCATTCCCGGGCATGCCCACGCAGACGATCGTGCCATGCGGGCGCACATACTCGCTAGCCTGCTGGAAAGGCTTCTCACTAGCAGCGAGCAGCAAGACAGCATGCGGACCGAATCCATCCGGCGTAGCAGCCTTCTTGACATCGCCGACGAGGTCTTTGGTCGCTTGGAAATCGATGTAGGCGCTAGCGCCCAGCTCCTTGCACGTCTTCCCCTTCTCCGTGCCGCCATCGATGGCGACGGTGTGCAGGCCCATGGCGCGCGCGTACTGCAACGCCATGCTGCCGAGACCGCCGCCGGCACCGACGATGGCGACGGTCTCGCCGGGTCGTGCCCCGGATTCCTTAAGGCCCTTGTAGGCTGTCAACCCGGCGCATAGGACGGGCGCGATAGATTCCAGGTCGCACTCTTTCGGGATGCGCGCTACGTGCGCTTCTTTGCCTAGGGCGTATTGCTGGAAACTACCGTCTACCGTATAGCCTGATAAGACGGGGTTCGGGCAGAGGGGCTGGGGTTAGTTTTGTTAGTATCCCACAACAAGATAACTGTCCGCTGCACTTCATCTTGCCAGCTAGGTGGCTGCAAACTATGGGAAGGGACCATACCTCGTTGGCAGTGAAACAATAGGTGCAATTCATGCACGATCCGTTCAGCCACTTGATGCCGACATGATCACCAATCTCCACGTTCTTCGCGAGCTCGCCGCGGGCAACGACAACGCCTGCGCCTTCGTGGCCGCCGACGAGCGGTAGCTTGCTCGGAAGGGGCCAATCGCCGTTGATGGCGTGTAGGTCCGTGTGACACACGCCCGAGTACTTGATCTGTACGAGGACCTCGTCTGGGCCGGGCTTGGGAACGGGGATCTTCTTATACTCGAGCTCTGCCAAGTGGGATAAATGGGTCAGTACAAAATTTTTTTTTCCTTCTTCTTCTCTTTGTCTACCCTTCTGGACAGCGAGGTGGATGGATGGATGAACGGAGGGAGGAGTTACGTACTTCCATTGTGTTCCTTGAGAACCTGTGCCCATTGCTCCTTGGGTAGTTCGCCCATGATGTCAATCGACTGTTAAATGGTGCTGTCTATGTTGTGTGTCCCTGTGTATACTGTACTATTTTGAGCACAGTCATAGATTGCTTGTCGAAGGCGGTCTACGTATAAGGTACGATCTGGATTGGTTGAGAAGATTGGAACCTTGATGAGAAGAATGAGGACCGTAGTGGTATCTCGCTTGTTGTTGGTTGCTATACAGATGTGAATGTTGGGATGTTGATGATGAGATCCTAGATAACTAGGTACTACGATAAGTACGGCATGATCTATATAGATATACGTTTCCACAACATCATCATCTGCCCATTCCCCCCAGCTATCTAACTTTACGTACATACCTACCTAGCTAGTCTAGGATAACTGGTAATGTGCCGATGTATTACAAGTGGTCAGGTTACCCAGAATCTGGCCTCTGAACAAGGGCGCTGGTGTTTTCCTCATGCCTCAGCTACCCCACCTATTCTCTCGCCACCCCGCGCGCTACATTGCATGTCCGGTCACGTCACTCTGAAGCACCACACGTACATACTTTAGGTATAGTATGCTATGGTATGGTAAGAATCAATCAATATGCGGGGAAGCTAAAATCTAATAATGATCTGAGAGTAGGATGAGACGACAAGACATCTGAGCTAATCTGAGAAATAGATACACAACATGGAGCTAGTCGATGATGGCAACTACATCTGATGCCCAGGGCAGGGCAAGACCTCCGCCGCGCCCCGCTACAGTAACTTCACATCCAACCCCAAATTTTTTTCGAGTCTCGTCTGTCGTTAGGGCTGTCAGTCATGTCAGTTGGCCTTTTCTGCCATCTCTTTTTTTTTTTCTCTCCTTTTTTGGTAATCTGGGCGGATCATTGCTTTAAACAGTAATTCTCTTCTTTTATTAGATGCAGAAAGAACTTGAAGTATAGTATACACAGCATGCCTTGCTTTGGCTTGCTTGCTTGAGACTCGAATTGTCTAATAACAAAAAAAGAGTAACATATATCACAATGCGCAATTATGTATGTACATACAATAGTAGTATGTACATATGCTGTAAGTCGTAAATCTTTTACGCCATAGTGACGCCCAAAAACAACTGGGTTTACTGAGGCCCTCCGAGTCAGCCCACTATCGCGGGGCTTTAGCAGCAAGAAATGGGTCCGGCAGGTCCGGGTCGTATGACGGGCGGCAGGGTCCTTGGTCTGGAGCTTTGGAGCTTTGGGAGCTGGCCGTTTGGTATGTTGTTTCTCTGTCCCCTAGTTCTAGACCCCCCGACAGAATCCCTGGTCTCGGACGATATGCATAATAATCGAACCATGCCATGTGTACCTATCCGTCCATTGCCGAGCGATGTGGTCAGCCAGCTCCAGCTCGTGCCTTGACTAGGTATCTAGATATGTGTAACTACATACATAAGATAGGCTAACAAATACTAGGTTACATGGTAAGTTGTAGTGGAGTAGTAGGCATATTCCGGACAAATGGAATGGAATATCGTTTCACCTAGTTTCAGCTGCTTTTTGTAGTACCGTACCTTGCGATGTGGCTAGGCAGCTTGCAAGCGAGGCGATGCGATCTAACGTCTGGGCATCTGTCTGCGCTTAGCTCCTGATATTGTTAACGAACGAGCTTCAACGCTCAACGGTCAATGCGCTTAGAGCAGTGCATTGAATATTCAAGATATTGAAGAAAATCTGTACAATTTCCAAGAATGTAAGCTTGAGCTTCTAGCTAAGTACCCTACTATTACGAAGCTGCTTTGCTACAATAGATACACAAATCCACGAAGCATCTACCTAGGTAGGTCAGGATAAGGTACGGAGATAGATACCTAGCTCAAGACAACCCTTGCAGCTTCCCCCGCAATATCTCACGATAGCCTCAGGGGCGAGGAGACAGGGGCAAGGGATGGATGCACAACATCAATAGCAGAATGAGTATTATTAGTATCTGGAACTAACTCTTGTTTTTTGTCTAAGCCATTCGTAAGCCGGACATCCGGAACAAACAACAACAACACGTGAACGCCAAAGAATAGGAACAACACATTACCCCAGTCTCCAGTCCTTATCCCTTAGGGATCCATCAGATCAGATCAATCGCGAGGGAGGAGGGGGAATTTTGCACCTAACCGAGACATCCAAGCTTTCGAATTCGAAGCGTAAGCCCCATCCATCAACTTATCTTCTCGCTTTAACTTATTGTCCTAACCATCCAGGGTCTGATGCAGGACATTGACCCTATAGCTCTCGCTGCGGACCATTAGCTCCTCATGTGATCCCTTCTCCACACACCTTCCGTCCTCGATCATGAAGATGACGTCCGCGCGCCGGATTGTGTGTAAGCGGTGAGCGATAGCCACGACCGTGATCCCCTTCGTGGCCTTCTCGAGACCGTCCTGGAGCAGGCGTTCCGACTCTGCGTCCAGGGCACTTGTCGACTCGTCGAGGAGCAGTAGGCGGGGTTTCCGTACTAAAGCGCGCGCGATCGAGAGACGCTGCCTCTGACCCCCCGACAACTGGCCCCCGTTGTTGCCGCACTGCGTGTCGTAGCCATCCGGTAAAGAGACGATGGTGTCATGGATGTTGGCGAGCTTGCACGCGACCTCGACGTCCGCGTCCGTGGGCTCGACGCCCGGACGCCCGCCCAGGGCTACGTTGAACCGGATGCTGCCGTCGAATAGCACGCTGTCTTGCGGTACGAGCCCGATCTCGTCACGGAAGATGGGCTCGATCTTGGCATTGATGTCCACACCGTCAACTTCGATCCTACCGGACTCGATGCTGTACATGCGCTCTAAGAGCGATATAATAGTGGATTTGCCGGCACCGCTTGGTCCTACTAACGCGCAGAATTGACCGGGCTGGATGTCGATGTCGAGACCCTTCAGGATCTGGCAGTTTGGTCGGGCTGGGTAGGAGAACTTGACTTGTTTGAAACCGACGGCGAGACCGCCCTGCCGTTGTGTTGTCGTTGTTGTTGTAGCTGTCTTTGACCCTATCATAGCCTCGGGGTCGTTTCCTTTTTCTAGATTATTGTTATTATCAGGCGCATCCGATGATCCGAGGTCGATCAAGTCACAAATTCGGCCGACGGCTCGGCCTGCCCGCGTGATCTCGGGCGCGAGGGTAAATAGCTGACCCCAGAGCTGAGCGCTTACGAGAAGCGAGACCAAGACGATAAAGAACTGTGTTTGCGTATACAAGCCTGCGACGATCTGCTTAGACCCCCACCAATATACAAGCGCATAGAGCAGATTTGAGACACTCATGGATAACGCGAGAAAAGCGTTGGCGAGGATGATGGACCGTGTCACTTCCTTGCGTGGCACAGAAAGCGATCGCTGGTATGTTCCCAGGACCTCTTCTTCTAACGAGAGGGCCGCTACTGTCTTGATGGAGTTGACGGCTTCGACGGATATACCCACCGATGTTTCGAAAGCCTTGGCATGTCTCTCTTCGAAGCGCGCTACGATCCAGAGTTTCATAAACCCGGAGCCAAGCATGATGGGCACAACAGCGAGACAGACTACCGCGATTTTCCATGCTACTATGTGCGATAGAATGATGGCGCCGATGAAATTGACAACAATAGAAAACATAGTGCCGATAATAGATCCCGTCAGGCCTCCAATGGCAGCCGTGTCGTTCGTAATGAATGATAGTAGCGAAGAAGGTGTGCGGTTCTCTGACTGATGCCACTGGAGATCTTGTCTGAACAGGGAGCGGAAAGATAGGACTTTGATAACGTAAAGAACTTTTTCTGCCACGAGACCGAACGTCGACCAGCTGGCGCCATTGGCGAAGAACTCGATGATAGCGAGGACAAAGTATAGCAAACCAAATAAGCTGCCTGCCGCTTTGATTGCATCCTCAGTGTTGCAAGGGCTCAAAGATCCGATAGTGTTACCAAAGATCAGGGCTGACCCAAGATATGTGCCGCCGACGACCAGCGAAGCGAAAAAGGCAATGAACAACCACAATATATAGGGGCGTGTGAGTGAACCCATTCTCTTAACCGTTGGCCAAGCCGACGGCGAAGATCTGTCTTCCGCTTTGTCCTTCTCCCCGGCTTCTTCCTCGGTGGGCTCCACCTTCTCATTCATATCCCCTGCCTCGACGTCGGTGACCGAGCTTGCCTTTCCTTGCATCTCGGTTGATACCTTGCTTCCACGTGCTGTGGTGACGCTAGAAGTCTCAGATCCCATATTCTGGAGCCGCACCAAGGCAGCGTAGTCAGCGTCCTTGGCCATGAGGTCCATATGGCTACCTTCCTCGATGACCCTGCCGTTACGCATGACGACGATTTTGTCGGCGTTCTTGACGGTAGCGAGGCGATGGGCAATCGATATGACAGTTCTCCCGGCCGATGCTCGTTCGATGGCAGACTGAATTCGCTGCTCACTTGCCGAGTCGAGGGAAGAGGTCGCTTCGTCTAGGAGTAAGATCCTCGGGTCCTTCACCAGGGCTCTGGCGAGGGCTACTCGCTGTTTCTGACCGCCACTGAGTAAATCTCCGTTGGGTCCCACGATTGTGCCGAGTCCAGATTCAAGGGTACCCAGGAAAACCTCCGCGTCAGCCAATTTTGTTGCATGCAACGTCATGCGAACAATCTCCACCACCTTCTCGCCGTGGGTTTCCGCCGCTGCGAGGATATTCTGGCCATTGCGCACAGCTTCGGCGACTTGCGATAATTGAGTGCCGAGTAGTATTGACTGAAAAGCCGTATGTTCCGGTCGGGAGGAGTTGACCAAACCCAGCGCTATGTTTTCAAGAACCGATCGATTTAGGAGCATGGGGTCTTGTTGAACAAGGCCGGTATAACTCCTGAGCTGACGCACATTGATATCTCTAATGTTACGTCCATCTAAAAACAGATTACCTCCGTCGCAATCGTATAATCGAGTAAGAAGACCCGCAACAGTAGATTTTCCACTACCGGACAATCCCACGATCGCCGTAGTCTTGCCGCCTGGGAAGTGGAGAGAGACATCTTGAATAACGGGAACATCGGGTCTGGAAGGGTAAGAGAATGTTACGTTTTTTAGCTGAACGTCACCCTCGAAGACTGCGGAGGGCTGTTCTGATATTTCGATTGTCCCATCAATCTTCGACTCGCGATCTATGTCAGTCTGGAGCTTGTCTAATGCCGCAGCAGCGGAGCTGAATATCTGCAGGTATGGCGAAACCTGGCTGATTACGATTGAAGCTATTACTGGTTAGCGTCTTGTCCTAGTGAGTATGTTGATGCGTACTAGACCGGTCCTTACCGTCGACAAGGATGAAAATGATAGTGTAAATCGATCCAACAGTCGTTCCTTCAGTGCGGCCGGCAACAACGTCGGCGATGGTAATACTCCCCTGCCAGTACGCAAGACCGCAGGCAGCGAAAGCGATGAAATACAAAAGCCCAGACTGAATTGCAACCGCTACGGCCTTCTTGATGCCCTCTCTCTTGGCCGAACTGAGCTGAAGAGCAAACTTGGACTCGAGTCTATCGTTGGCTCTAAAGGCGTGGACAATCATGACGTTGGACAAGCTTTCGAGCGCAATAGAGGAGGCAGAAGCAATGTGCTCCGAAGCTTTAGTAGCATATTTTCCAACATAGTGGCCGCCCACGAACGTCATTAGGAGGAAAGCCGGGACGAGAGACACGAGGATGCCCGCAAGTCTCGCCCCCTTGATGAAGGCGATAATGTAAGAGGTGACGAACAGGGAGACGACGCCGAGGTAGACGCCAACCTTCTCTGACGTTCCATTCCGTATCGTGTTGATGTCAGCGCTGAGTCGCGACGATACCTCGCCAGCCGGGAGCTTATCGAAAAAGGTGACCTCCTGACGCAGCAGTGAGCGGAAGTACTTCTCCCGAAGTCGGTGCGAGAGTCTCTCTCCGAACAGATTCCAGCACACGCTGTATAGGTAAATAAGCCCGAGCTGAGCTAACGCAGCGGCGACTACTAAGATGACCTTCTGATTTATGGCGTCTTGATACTCTTCTGGCGACTGTGATCCCGTGGCGTCCTCGGCCGCACAGGTAGCTCCATTGAGATCGTCGACAAGTTCACCAAAGAGGATTCCCAGGATGGGAAACGGTATGCCGGCACCAATTGATGTGATTGTGCCGGTCACGAGTAGCACGTAATCGAAGGTGGTGGGTTCGGCGTAGTTTAGTAAATGGAAATAGCGGAAGACACTGTTGAAGACCTTTTTTGAGAAAGAAAGAAAAGTCAGAAATAGTAAATGGGGGGTGATTGTCTTTCACTCATGTGAATAGTTACCTACTTTCGATGCTAGGGAAGAAATGGAAGAAATAAGGTTCTTTTCGACAGTTTTGTCGCTGGTTTCGTTGCCATCGGAACCGGAGTTCGCAGGCAGCACATTATTACCAGTTTCTTTTCCTTCCAGGTCTGATGTTGAGGTACTACCCATCTTCTGATCAATTCAACGTTAAAATGTGCCACCGCTCTCCACACAACTCAACTCTTCATCCGGCGACTTGTTTTTCGCGACAAGAGGACGGACGCGGACACAAGAAAAGAAAATTGGAAGTTCAAGACGCTTTCCACATTTGGCAGAGCAGAAAGTTTCTTAATCAGCCTTTGTGTGAACCATAAAATTTGATACTGGAGATTGTCGTGTACGTGTAGTGGCTTTTGCAGCCAAAGGGCACTATGGGTAGTTGATAGCATAGTAACCTAAAAACCTACCTAAGGTATTTTCTCTGTCCCGCCCGATAGAATTACCCATGACGGAGCAAGCATCCACATGCCGTGATGGTAGCTTAGCTTTTGCGGACCCCTTCTTTGCAGAACTAGGGCCCATTCGGTAATTATGGGATGTGTTACTATACATTACTACTACGCAATAGCAAACGGTGCCAAGGAGAGACGGGCCTGATACATTTAAGAATGATGTACATACATAACCGGCTGTACTCTCTTCGGTACTGTACAACGGACAGGGAAGTACACGATGACGGGGCATCCAAAATGGTAGGCAGAAGCCGGTATTCCATGATCCACCGGCTATGCACTTACTTTATTGTAAGTATACAAAGGAGGTAGATCTCTCTGCGTGTAAGGTACGAAGCTGTTTACCGAGCCGGCAAGGTAAGGTACATCATCTCCATACTTTTAAGGAAGAGAGAGGAGAGAGGCAGGGAGGTCTCACTTTTTTCAAGACCATGTCGCCGAAAGCGGTGTGAGAGCCGCTACGCTAAGCTGGGGGTGGTAGGAGGTCAGACAGTAAAGTGGACGATACTGTGGATGTATGTAGATGAGAAACGTTGCTTGGCGTACAGAATCATCGGATCAGATAAGATAATTTTAAGGGCCAGCAAGATTTTTCTCCCCGAGGACAAAGTACATCTAGGTACACAGAGTGACAGGCTCCACTACCATCTGCCTCAATCACGTGTTTATTGGTCAAAGCTTATGGAAAAAGTTATCTGATGGCGCTAGTGCAAATGTAGAAGGAGTATATCTAGACTAGGTGACGAACAGCTATTTCGTTTGAGGCTTTTCCCGATGCAAGCCACCTGCGTGTTCCTGCCCCTGTTGTAGCCTGTAATTCCAGCATAACAGCAGCAGGACAGCTTACAGCCGTACCTTACCAAGGTACCTAGGCTGATGGAAGGCTTTTAGAGTTTTGGCGGACTTCTTCACGTTGAGAAGAGAAGATGCTCATTTAACCCTCGCTCTGGGCTTATTTCACTCGTACGGAGTGTCACATCATCTCCTATAGCCAATTTTATCATTAGGTACATATCATTTTAATAATTTTACATACTTAATTTCGTCTATACAAATTCATCATCCGAATAGGAATACGGCACTAAGTTGTAACAGTCGTCAACTATTTAGCTTATCACCTTGGTGAATCGCCTGTCGCATCAAGTTCTCCCCCACATCTCCACCCGATCCTGACTTAGGTAGGACTGAGCTGACACGTCACTGGGCCACCTGAGCCCGGTGATCCTATCTGATGCCTAGATTAACATCTTTAAAGAACAGAGATCTATCTTCCTTCACTTAAATGTCTACTTGATCTTAAAGGACGCGTTGCACAGTCTAACAACATGCCGGAGCTCGTCGGTAGTAGCCAGGCGCGGCTGCTTAGCTCTGCCTCCAGCAATAGTGCCAGTGAGGATGAGAGCGATGACGGCGTTTTGAACGTTGCCTATGGATCCACCACCTCGAGAGAAGGTAACCCTGGATGTACGAGAAGAGGCTCTCGAAGCGATGGTGATGGTTGTGACGAGCACGACAGTGAAGATGAAAATGGCCCTGATGAGCAGGCCCAGGGCGGCGTTCGCCAAGCAGATGCAATCAACCAAGTATGGTCAAGAGCTGCGCTCATAACAGCTTACGTATTGTATGCCGATTACCTTACTCTTCTTTCTCGGGGCTAACTAGATGGCAATACTTATTAACAAACCACTTCAGCATATTTCTTTCCTCTTTCGGCAACGCCCTTCAATGGCAAGTCATTTTCAACTTGATGCCATACGTGGTCAGCGAGTTCGAGTCTCACTCCCTGATACCCACCATCGCCATTGTCTCGAATATCCTCAGTGGCGTGTTGAAACTCCCCGTTGCCAAGATCATTGATTCATGGGGCCGTCCACAGGGGTTTGCCTCCGCGACCCTCCTTGCGGCAACGGGTTTGCTGTTTATGTCTCTCTGTCAGGGAGTTCGGACATACGCAGCCGCAAATGTCAGTAGTGGCCAAGCCAACCACCATTATTTTACGTAGTAGAAGCCTCATCTCATACTCAAACATTTATAATATTTTCAGGTCATCTATTCCATAGGCATCAGCGGCGCCTCGTATATCCTTGATATAATCGTCGCAGACACTTCTTCGCTGAAGAATCGATCCCTTGCTTTCGCGTTCAGCTCATTTCCGTATCTCATCTCCACTCTCGTCGGCCCAAGTCTCGCTAGCCATTTCACGGACGACGGGCGTTGGAGATGGGCATTTGGCGCATCTTCGGTCCTTCTCCTCGTGCTTTATTTCCCATTGTTCTTGATTTTGACTTTGAATATGAGAAAGGCGCGAAGAGCAGGGTTGCTTCCGAAATCATCGAGGCCTGAACCTTGGACGACAAGGAAAATTAAGCGTTACCTGGTCGAATTTGACGGTAAGGCACGAAGTTTATTTCGCTTCCCCTTAGTGTAACCATGCTAATTAACGCTGGTAGCTCTTGGTATATCACTCCTTAGTGTGGGTATATCATTGATCTTAGTACCATTCTCTCTCACTAGCAAATCTACGGCGACGACCAGCCTAAATTCGTACACTGTCGCTATATTGCTGGGTGTCGGGCTCACAATCGCATTTATTCTCCACGAGAGAAAAACAGAGAAGCCCTTCATAGCATTTTCACTTTTATGCTCCCGTAACGTTGCCGGAGCTTGCCTGTTGTCTGTGATACTCTTCGTCGCCTACTTTGCATGGGACGGATACTATACCTCCTACCTCCAGGTAGTCCACGGCCTAAGCGTCACGCAGGCTGGTCTCATCGGACAGATCTATAGCCTCGGATCATCGATATGGGGGGTTGTGGTGGGCTACTTGATTCACAAGTCTGACCGCTTCAAGTGGCTTGCGGTACTGGCTCTCCCAATACATATTCTCGGAGGCCTGCTTATGATTGTCTTCCGGCGTCCTGAGACTCATATCGTATGGGTGATAATGTGCCAGGTCTTCTTAACCATTGGCGGGAGTACACTAGTCGTATGCGATCAGATGGCAGTCATGGCAGTAGCAAGCCATGCGGAGCTTGCCTCGATCATGGCCATCCTATCTTTGGCTACGTACGTCGGCTCCGCGGTCGGTAGTTCACTCAGCGGTGCTATTTGGAACTACACGCTCCCCAGTGCTCTGGCAGAATTACTCCCAGAGTTAGGTCCCATCGAGCTGGGACACATTGCGTCCGATCTGAAGAAACAACTCAGCTACCCCCTCGGTAGCCCGACACGAACTGCCATCATAGGCGCTTATGCCAAGTCACAGGCTCGCATGTGCATTGTGGGAAGTATTATCTCATTACTTGAGATTGCTGCCGTATCTATATGGAAGGATAGTCGGCTTAGCAAGTCGAAGCAGGTCAAGGGGACGGTACTATAGAACCTAACACAGCACGACCCCGCACATATGGACCGTATATCGCATACAAGGTCAAGACATCCGACTTGACTGCACTCTATTATTGCTAATAGTGTTGTGGTTGAGAGTTATGGGTCTCAGACAACGACACAAGAGGTCGTATGGTATGTTTAGATTGGTAGTTTTTAGAAGGTCAGATAGAATAGATATGCAAATAACCAAATAACCAACAGCGGCGCGGGCGCGTCTGCTGACTAAAACCTCGGTCCTGTGGCGCCACACGGCCGGGCCCCGACCGTTAACTGCCCACCGCTCCGTTTTGGCCTCGGCACTTCAGCCCCGCCCGAAGAACCGTTTTGAACGAAGACAAAGCAATCGACCGGAGAGATTTTGCTCTAGCCCTGCAAAGCTGACGTCATTCAAGCCGCCCGACGTCTATTCATGCGCGAACAGACAGTTGGCGGGGTGACGCGACGCAACACAATACCATAGCAACATCTCTTCTGTCTACATACTGCGTAATAACGTTCATAGCCCTCGGGTGCTGATTGTCCACAACGCTTTCCCGCAAGCTCCACTTATCTGCTTCGAGGGCGAAGTCTCGTTCTGTCACCCAGGCTATATCTTCCTCGCACGACCTCCTATTCAAACTTCCCCGCCTTGATCACTCGTCGTCTCCTAAAGGTGTGCATCACGGCACAGCCCTCACAATCTTGTATGTTAAAGCTCCCTGGCTCCCTTGAAGTATGGCCGTGACAGTTGCTAACTATTGTCACGGATGCGAAGAAAAGGCAGTGGGTGCAAAGACCAACTATGCCCTATAATATTCGGGAGAAAATCTAAAGCTAAAGAACAGGAATCTAAGATAGGACTTTGCAGTCAAACTATATAGACATATTCCTCTCACATTCTGCTAGCAGAATTACGGCTAATTCTCGGAATGGTTGCTACAGTTGTCATTGTGCGATTGCCATTGTCCCGTTGACTGCTATTGTTATGCGTATGCCTCCATTGACATGAGGATGCCATTGTATGTATTGTATGCCGTTAGCATGAGGGCTATTGACAGGCGAGGCTAGGCCGATTAGCATACCAAGGCTATCACAACTAACTATACAGTAACAGCGTCGTTTTACGACATAGTCTATTATCTTCTCGTTCTTTATTTATTTATTATTAGAGATTTTTTGTATTTATAGAGTAATGAAATGAAAAGCTAGGCTTTGCGCCACGATCTGCACGGGTTTTAATAAAGCGTGGAGACAAAGAACGGAGGCCGGAAGTTTCATTGGTCCCACAGTCACACTTGAAGCCGCAGCTGGAGGTTCGAAACAACCCTTCGAAACAAAACATCACCGCCACCCTTTAAAATTATCCTCCAAACCACCGGTTAAAACTACCCTTAGTGCCATCAGGTAGGGCTTCGTCCTCAGTTAAGCCCCCTTTTCTCCATGGGGTTGCATCACGATAACATACTGGCAGCTGGGGGCCAAATAGATGATTCCTTCCGGATCAAAAAACAGTGACTTTCTTGTGCAATAACATTTCAGGGTTTATGCAGGAGCATCCAATACGCCCCCCAAGATCAGTGGACCTGTTCTAATGAAGGCCAAAGTAAAATCCATCGCAGTTTTGAGGGTTAAGGCGCTGTTAAAAGGCTTTCAGATCCCTAGCAGATCACATCCCAAGTCGGATCCCAGAGCTAGATGCTGCTATTAAAGTACAGCTTTCAGTCTAAGCTTCAGGAGATAGATATAGATTATTTTCTGGTTTCCTCCATGACTGAAATCCTGCGTATCTCCTCTTCTGCCTCATATTGTTCTCGTAACTCAAGATGCGTGTGGGAAGCGCCGGGTGCCTCTTTGTGCCTCCACTATCCTTCTCACTATCCTTCTCAGCCGGCCTTTTGTTTTTCACGTTGTTTCAACAAGCTAACACGCGCTCTATGTGCAGCATCCTAGATCAAAGAGGTGTGTCCAGTTTGAAAGCTATAATTGTAGCTAAAGGTGCTAATTAACTATACTGGGTGCAGCCGCAATCGTTGGGGACCGTCTTTTCTTTTCCAGCGGAATCTACACTTTCGACGATGATCTGCCACGCCATAGCACTCCGTCTCTTTACTGGCTCTACTTAAATGACACAATCGACATCTCAGGCCCTATTGACGTGACTTCGTTTGGCTCGGTGGACTTGCCCAGTGATAGTCTTACCGGCGGAAAGAGTTCAGATCCTGGTGGCGCTGCTGGCACCTTCTTTTACGATCACACAATGTTGTACCCGTATGCAGGTCTGGCTGGACCGGCCGGTGGGATCAATAATGCTCTCTGGGCGTTTAATTCAAGTGATGATACGTGGAAAATCGTACAAGTTGAGGGCGGCAACCTCTTTTTCGCGAACAATAGCGAAGGTGTACACGCGAGTGATCCACGAACAAGAACCTCGTTCTATACTGGAGGGTGGAAGATTGCATACAACAGCACCTTTAATGGCACCGTTAAGTTTCAGTCGTCCAACTCTTACTTAGAGTCGCCGCAATGGAGTTTTGAAACGGCTGTTTCTGGAATGCAAGGACCTAACATACTAAAAGGCGCCATGGTTTACGTCCGAAAGGGTCGAGCAGGGATCTTGATTGCCTTTGGCGGCTATCAAACTGCATACGAAGGGGTCGAATTTTCTGGTTGGCCATGGGACCGGAGGCCGTTCAGCGAGATTTTCATTTACGACATCTTCTCGAGCACGTGGTACCGTCAAACAGCTGTAGGCGATCTTCCCGAACTTCGTACCGAGTTTTGTGCGGGCGTTTCTAGCGCACCAGACAACTCAAGTTTTCAGATCACTATCCACGGCGGCTGGGACCAGCTGGAAGGGCGAGGTTTTAACGACGTTTACGTTCTGAGCTTGCCGTCGTTTCGCTGGATTAAAGTCCACGATTCCAAAAATCCCGATCTGGGTCACGATCAACCAGGCCGAAATCGCCACACATGCAATGTCTGGAACGAGGCGTCACTGATTGTTACTGGAGGCGAAATATTACTAGGGGAAGGCGATGCGATATCACTAACTGAAAAGTGCAACAAAACATACCCACCGATCAAAGTGTTGGATACTTCAACATATATATGGAGTACAGAGTTCAACCCCCATTTAGAGTATACAGTACCGGATATCGTCACAGCTGTGATAGGCGGAAAGTAAGCACAATTCTATCAGCCAAAGTAGTACAAGTACTCACGTGTTTTTTAGCTCCTTAGGTGGCGCACGTCTTACGGCACCATCAGCTGGCTGGGATTCACCGGATCTAGATGCTATCTTTAACCAGACAGTAGCTCGAGACATATACGATCCTACTGCGGCACCGGGATCAAACCCTTCTTTTGGGTCGAACCCGAAACCTCGTCATGATGGTAGCCTCAGCAACGGGGCCATTGTAGGAATAATGGTTGGTATTTTGGCCGCCGTTGTTAGCACCCTTGTGGTGGTGTTCTTGTATTGGAGAAGGAAGAACAGGAGTGCTATAGACAAAGCGACAATTAAGGCTCCCACAACCTTACAAGTTGAAGAGTGGCACAAGCTGGAGCTGGATGGAAGGCAAAGGCACGAACTCGGGTTTGAGAGTAGGATTCATGAAATGCAGGGTGACCGTCCTAGCTAGCAAGAGGTAAGGCGTAACAAGTAGTCTTGCAGTTAAATATTCGTTGTACACCCTTAATCTCAGCTATAACTGCAAGGCCCGGTCTCACGGAGGTATGGGGTTTACAGATTGATCACGTAGAAGTTCTCTGGCAGGTGCCCTGAATCAACAGTGAGCTGTGAACCTTAGGTTCAGGTAATCTACTTGTTGAGTTCTAATAGTACAGACAGTGTAGGAGAAGCTCCCTTATATAGACGTGATCCCCGGACCCTGGGTCAGGTGTTCCGTAGGGTCCACATCTCCGTAACAAAAGGAATAATCATGTCATTTCGTGACCTGTTAAATTGTTCGAGTTTTGCCGACAATTCATGACTGCAGGCTTTGTGGTCGTTCGGATTTCTTCATTTCATCACGTCTTTTCACGCCGGCTCTATCCGAGCGGAAAGGTGAAAGCAATAGCCCCTACAGTCTGTGGTGAAGAAATACGGTATATGAGAGATTCTCTTGGCATCCTGTCCGTTCTTATCATCCGACCAAATTACGACCACAAGTTGCGACGACTTCGTCTTGGGGGGCCCTCATCATAAGCTGGTGCCTCTGATCCATATTATGGAATTAAGAGAACCCCGCACCTAGCCCGGAGACTGAGGTTACGGTAATGTAGAACGTCGCCGACAGACGCTTCTTACCACTTGTATCTATATCGTTACATTCAGCTCCTTCAGCAGACAGATGCGTGGAATTCACAATTGCCTGCTACCCTTTATTACGTAACGAATTTGTGTGTTGAATCGCTAAAATTTCTATGACGTGGAGGACAAGTTGGATGAAGCAGATGACAGCGGCGTATTAATTCTTGACGATGTGCACATCAGGCCCAATGTGCGCAACGATGTGACGAGGTATGTACCTAGCTCGCAGAACTCAAAGCCTAGAGTGGTGGAGCTGACCGAGAAAGAAACTTGAAGAAAGCTACCTTATCTGGACTAGACAGGTAAGTAACCTACTTGGAGCAATTTGGTATATGACACCGTTTAATTATAGCAGGGTAAGTAGGTAAGTATCCTAGTTTTCATTATTTTTAATAACAAAGATACTAAAGGACCAATCCATTACTCTGTGTACTCGAGTCTGGAGCCACTTCCCTACCAAACAGTACCTGAGGATGTACATCTATGTCATATACGCAGATCGGTACATTGCAGTACATTGTCCACTTTTGTCCTTTTCCTGAACATGAAGCCGACACCACACTGTCCGATCTCGCACTTTTGCATCCCACTCATCCCTCCTCCGTCTCAAATGACAACCCTTGAAGATGTTGCCTAGCCTAGGTTAGCCTGTACCTGGAATGTAACCACGGGTCACTGATCCGATTTAATCTTATCTGATCCGATGATTAGATTTTTTCTCCCAAGGCGACTAGACCCGACCCACCACCTCCCGCATGCACCACATCACATCACTCATCTCGTTGTCTATCCCTGGGTAGGTATCTATCCATGTACATACTCCCCGGCAAATCATCACTACTGTACATATATACAGAGCCCAGCTCTGCCTAGCATCTCAGACTGAAAATTTTGTACGTACATAGCCCCGGTCTTGATTGACGTAGTATTGGGCCCTGTAATATATGCATACAATACCTACTCACATGGTCAACCTTTCTCTACCTAGATACGTGTAGAGTTCCCGGTCCAGCACAACTAGGCCAGTCTGTCAGACTAGTAAACTGTTGAAACTAGTCAACATCCATGCCCCTTCGGTCGTTCGTCTCCTTGGCTTTTGGATACATTCGAATCGATTATAACCGATACAGACATAAACACCTCGAGATGGTCTCCAACTACCGCTCTCGGCTTAGCCCGGGGGAAATTCTCGCACGTGAAATCAAGTTTCACATGGCTTTCACGTTGCCTTACTTACTAAAAGGTGCTCCACGTTTGTGCCGCCAGTCTGGATTGCTTCCATGCTAAAGAAGAAGCGACCTTTCTACCAGTGGGGCTGAAAGTTGCATGGAAAGGTGCATACAATTTTGTATCGCTACGTAGAACTAAAAAGTCCCCTCCAAGTTACCGAGCTTCTTCTAGTCTAAGAAGTTCGAGTCCTTTTTTAGAAACCCCCCAGACGCTGTATAGTTCCCCGTAAGTCATTCTCTTCTTCATCAACATATCATCTCAAGACCCTTTTAAGTTAGTCAAAATGGCAACACAAGAGATAGCCCAGCCGGTTTCATACCAACCTTACCTTCGAGAAGAGAAGTTATCGCTTCTGTACGGTCCCGTTGACCCTCCGTTAGTAGATCTGACACTCGGCGAGCTCCTAGATCTGCAATGTCAGCATCACGGAACCCAAGAATGCATAGTCACACCCTGGACAGGCGCCAGGTGGACATACAACGAACTCAACCAGCAGAGCTCGCAACTAGCAAGAGCCTTGATGTCTATCGGCATCAGCGTCGGAGATCGGGTAGGAATAATGGCTGGAAACTGTGAACAATATGCTGCCGTCTTCTTCGCCGTGGCTCGTATTGGTGCTATATTGGTCATTCTCAACAATACTTATACCCCAACTGAAGCTCAATACGCTTTGAAATTCTCAGGTAAACAAGATACTCTCCTAGAAAATTACTCAAAACGTGTCGCTAACGGAAAGCCTAGACTGTAAGGTTTTCTTCACGACGAAGAAAATTGGCAAAGTAGACAACACAAAGCTTTTAGTAGAGATAGCAGCTCAGAAGCAACGTCCTGACGTTGTCATTTTGAGAGGAGAGTCGGGCTCGTACCCGACTTACGATGATCTCATCAAACAAGGCCGTAGGATGAGCAATACCCATCTATTCCACCACGGGCGGAAGGTCCTCGCTCATAACGTGTGCAACCTCCAATTCACAAGTGGAACAACTGGACTCCCAAAAGCAGCAATGTTGACGCACCACAACATTGTGAATAACTCGCGTTTCATCGGAGATCGCATGCGCCTCACACCTGACGACGTACTCTGCTGCCCGCCGCCACTCTTCCATTGCTTTGGTCTTGTGCTGGGACTGATGGCCGTCATCACCCACGGAGCAAAGATCGTATACCCACAGGAGACTTTCGACCCCGAGGCCGTGCTCCGCGCCATCTCAGATGAAAAATGTACAGCCGTCCATGGTGTACCAGCCATGTTCGACACGTTGTTCAGTCTGCCCGTACCGCCGAACTTCAACTGCGACAGACTTCGCACCGGCATCATAGCCGGAGCCCCGGTCCCTCGGTACTTGATGGAACTCCTGATATCGCGTTTCGGCATGACCGAATTCACTAGCAGTTACGGGCTCACGGAGGCTTCACCAACATGCTTCAATGCGTTCACGGACGACGCGATCGAAAAGCGGCTGACGACGGTGGGTACACTGATGCCGCACGCGCGCGCTAAGATCGTCGACCATGAGGGCAATATTTTACCTATAGGCAAGCGCGGCGAGCTCTGCATCGCGGGATATCAGCTGCAGGCGGGGTACTGGAACAACTCCGAGAAGACGGCCGAGGTGATGATACGGGACGAGGCGGGCGTGCTGTGGCTTCATACAGGCGACGAGGCGGTCTTCGACGACCAGGGTTACTGCACCATCACGGGCCGCTTCAAGGATATCATCATTCGCGGTGGCGAGAACATCTACCCGCTTGAGATCGAGGAGCGCCTCATGGAGCACGAGGACATATCGCGGGCCATCGTCACCGGCGTTAAGGACGCGCACTACGGCGAGGTTGTCGCTGCTTTCTTGCAGCAGCATAGCAGTGATGACGTCGCCGGAGAGGGTGAAAATAAAAAGAAGAATAGGCCGACGGATCAGCAGATCAAGGAATGGGTCCAGCTGAAACTGGGCAGACATAAGGCGCCCGCTCACGTCTTCTGGTTAGGCGAGAATGGCGTCCCCCTCGACGTCCCACTGACGGGGAGCGGAAAGGTGAAGAAGTTTGAGATGGCGAGGTTTGGCGAGGAGGTCTTGAGAAAACGGCGCTTGGAAAGGCTCTGATTTGTTTTGATTTGATATTTCAGAGTTTGGCATAGGTAATATAAAACATACACATGGACGGCGGATGATATTGAGACATAAGGAGACGAGAGTACCTGGCGTCTCTTTTCTATGTTATATTCTAAGGTGGGACTAGTCACTAAGGCTCATACATGTACTTATTTCCAGATTTCCCGCACATAGACTTCCCTCTCCTTTCCTTCTCAGGCAAGCTCCAGAAATTCCTCGGTCGCGGGTTCTTCCAGCAAGAGGCCGTGTTGGCCGGCTGTCATGACTGGTGCGATGTCGCCCAGTTGGCCGCATACCTCAATTTCCTTCTGACCATCGGCAGTGCCGGATTCGGGTGTTACGGCCCGGGTGTAGTTGTAGTTGTTGTTGTGACTTTCCATGGTTGATCCGGTTTCTTTGATCTCGCTGTCAATGATGTTGTTGTTGTGCGGTCTGGATTTTGTTGGTGCAAGGTTGTAATTATTATTAATATGGAGGCCACCGTTCATTGCTGTACTTGTGTTGGGTATTATTAGATGAAGTGTTGAAACGGGCATCGAGTAAATGGTCCTCTTCTTGGTAGTTGCCCCTCTGGTTGATGTGGACTTGTCAATGCTCATGAAGGGGGTGGTTGGTGGTAGTGGGGGAGAGGGTTGTTCGTGACGAGATGGGTAGTGACAGTGATGTAGATGACCTTTCCTGCACTGGGTATACATCGCTCGTACTGCCTCACAAGCCACATGGTTCACTGCTTCGAGCATGGGAATGTCGAAGCCCGTTGGGCTGGGGGCTCAAACTCGGAAATCCATAACTGCAAACCCCCAGACCATCAACCGTAGCTCAGCGGGAAGCCCGCCGAACAAGTGTGGTACTGGAGTTCTGTCTTTTTGTCTTGCAGTAATCGAGAAACTGAAACAGAAAGACAGAAAGACAGAACTTCAGTACCGCACTTGTTCGGCGAGCTCCCCGCTGAGCTACGGTTGATGGTCTGGGAGTTTGCAGCTGTGGGTATCCCAGATTGTTTAGACCAGCCGGCTTGTTTGCGACAGTAGCGGTTAATTAAAGCTACCGTTTGCTGGGGAGCTATTGGTAGTATAACTCGTTGTTGATATCGTCTGCGTCATATCCATAGGAGTTATGACGGTGAACTCTGTTCCCAAGCGTATAGGCTGCTTGAGCAGCTTCTGTGCTGATATCCTCCATGCTGTATGTCTTCATCCCGACTGTGAATGACAGGGACAATGGGTGTTCACCAGCCGCCAGTATCTGTCTAATCCCGGTTAATGTTGTCTAGGGGATTTGGCCTGGCTGTGTCTGGCCAGGCGTAACAGGATCAGACCCAGGAACTTTACTAAGAGTCGTCGCACTGTCTTGCTGTCAAGTTTTGTTATCGTATCCTCGTATGACGGCTCAGTTGCCAGCGGAGCTCTAAAACTGGTGTAGTTGAAGAGGTTCTCCATGCGGTTATGCGAGGAGTTGTCTTAGCATTCTGCCGAGTAATCTCCTGAGCGGTACTGTCAAGAGGATCAGGCAGAGAGCATCGGAAAGTTGTTTTCGAGGTCATCCTCGGTCCAGCTGTTCTTAGGTACCACGAGTCTCTTTCTCGGCTTTGTTTGGAGGTTGCCGTGGAAGATATCGTTCCAAGTGGAATATCCTGAGCAGAATCCCTAATTAGAAACAACGGATGGCCACTATTGCGAGGAGTCTGGCACAGCGGTTAAGGCTACATCACTGGTGTGGGTGGCTTGGGGGAAGATCTGCCTTATTGGCATCCGGATGGCCTCTGTGAGGTGACTTTGATGACATACCTCAGTGGTCCATCCTGGACAGGTAGTATTTTCGAGCTCCAAGTGTGTCAATATGATGATGTCTGGGTTTGAGTCCCAAAACTTGGTAACTTGAAATGTTTCTTGCTCGTTTGCAAAGTGCAAAGAGGTGTGGTGCTGATGCGAGAAAGTTCTCTGCGCAGATAATTATAAGAAGAATGTAAGAGAGCTGGGAAGGAAATTTTTTTTTTTTTTTTTTTCGTGATCAATGGGTGTGTGGGAAATAAGAATAAGCAAGCCCTAGAAAGGTGAAACTTCGCCGAGCATAAATTCTGCCACCAGACCGGTGGCAAGATGCGGCTCGGCCATCGCGGCTGAGTATGCGAGGCTCATTCAACAGGAGCCAGCGTCATAAGTCCAGAGGAATCCGAATGTCTAGCTCCAATTGACCTTCCGTAGCTATTGGAGGCCTCCAAGATTAGACTTGATAATTATTATCACTCCGAGGAGAACGTAGCCATATTCACGTCTACAAACTCTTTCTACAACCGATATGTTCGTCATGCATAGAGTGAACCTGTCCGCTGTTGTTGCAAGTAGTAAACTCGGTGTTCTCCACAATTCAATACTAGCTCTGAAGTCGATGAAAGCTGATCATCAAGGAGTAGCAGAGTCACGCTGTTGCAAGACGTCGACACTTCTAGATACATACTTATTTTTTGTATTGTAGTGGCATGTGACGAGTACAGGTGTAACACTTGAAGACTACCTCCATGCTGTGGTCTATGGGACCTGGTCTTTGAGTTGATATATGCGATGACTTTAAAGGTTGTACTTGATAAGGGGTAAAATGCATGAAGTTAGTTATGTCACGTGGCTTCACAGTGACCATATAAAGAGACCGCCAATACTGATCAATTTAGTCACTGGCCATAGAGGTCAGTAATAAGATAAAAGAAAATCAGGCAGGAGAAGGATAATGTATCCAAAAACATACCAGTCTGGCCGTAACCAGTGTCAAAGAGCCAAAGGAACGAATATTTTTAATTATTTGTAGGAGTTTTATTGTACTCTCGGATGCAGCACCAACTAACAGCTGAATGTTTCCATAATTTCTACAGCTCATTGCATTGATATGCAATTTACATTTATATAAGAAACACAGACTTTATAGAAGCGAAGGCCGAATCTATACACTCTTAGAAACCTACGGGAGAATATTGTGGTGGTTCTTATGTAAGGCTTCCCAGCTTGAAAAGCACGTGATCTTGACCGCTATTTCTTTGCAGACACAATTCCTAGGTAATGCTCGACTGCCTACATACACCATGTATGTAATGTATGTAGATATTAATATGCACTTGGGTACCGTAGTTGTTTGGCAGTCAAGAAGTTCCCCCTCCTAGCAAAATTGATTTTAGGCTAGGAAGAAACAAAGCAACTATTACCAAATAAAGCGCATACCACATCCGGAAACGTCCCACTCCGTACCTACAGAATACTCTTACACATAATTCCAAAATTTAGAAATGTTCGTCTCATACTGGGTACATTCAATAAGTACAACGAGGTACATCACAAACAGAGATGCCGGTATCGGTCCGAGGCTGTTATCAGATCCGTTTGGGCTCCACTTAGAGTAGTAGCAACTCCGCAAACAAGGACCATCATCAGGGGCAAGAAAAATTATCAGATCCGGCCTGCATCACTCATTCGTCCCACCTGCCACCAGCCATTTAAAGTTATCAGATCCGTGTGCGCATGAGCCGCCAAGAGGCGGTCCAACCATCTCAACCAATGTGCTACTCACTGTGCCAGACTGCCGACCATCTTCCCCTGGTGTGTCTGTCTTGTCTGGCGGTGAAAATTTGCGCGGTCCTGGCTCCAGCTCGAAGCAGGGATCGCTCAGTTGTCACTCTGGTCGAGTTGAATGTATTGTTCTCAGACCGGTACTTCGATGTTACATCACGTAGTTTTTTGGATCCCCTCGCGAGAAGTTACCACATACACTACTACAGTAGCTGGTTTCGACTAGTTGGAGCTCTGGGGGGGCCGACAGGGCATGGCCTCATGGCTTCATACATACATACAACTGAGCTACCTCCCATGTGCGATCGACCAAGTAGGAAGCCGACGTCAGTCGAAGCATGGCCAAACCCAGGCTGGTTCTAATAGTAATTAAGGGATGACACAATAGCAGACCGGATGTTCTCAGGTCACTATACAAGGTAGGCATGTGAGAGAGTTGTACTGTAGGAATGGGAAGCAGTCTCCACTGATTGTTAGTTCCCTCGGAAGACATCGGCTTTGGTGATACACGTGTTGTTGCGATCGTGAAAGCATTTTTCGTTTCAACACTTTCCTCTCTTAGAAACCAACAACAAAAGTTGAATCCGAAGTCACCAATTGACGTTCCCAGTGACTGTAACGCGACTGCTCGTCCTCCTAACGCAGTGACAATGGCATCCTCTTCAGATAACGAGCCCATCCTCAGGCTCCCACATCCGTATCAGACACCTTATGGCCTAGTAAAGACCTCACAGACAACCGAAGGCTCAATACAGCTATTCCAAATCAAGACCCTCAGCGTCGATAGCAAATCTGCCCTCCCCCCGGAGACACTCCACAATGACCGGCTATTCTTCACTGAGCCCGTAGACCTCAAGTCCAGCGAGCGCCCACCAGAGTCCAACAACACGCCCTGGAGCCGTGCTCGCCGGTCGCCCTGCTCAACCTGGGTCTGGGACGGCGAGACGGCGCCCACGCTCGGTCAGGCATGGCTGCTCATCTACATGCTCTTCACGCTCCGGCCCTCAATGGAAGGGTTCCGACTCCTGCTCTCGGGTACCGGGAAAGAGGACCTGGCAAAACAGCTCAAGACGGTGCTTCTGGCCATTGACCACCCAATCGCAACGGGACTGACGGACGAGCTGCTCGTGCCGCGGAGCACGTTCTGGCAAGGTGCCGGATCGCCCTTCGGACCACGGACAGCTTGGATCCCAGAAGACACGATCGCTAACAAGCCGTTTTCTTCGTACCCCATCACGCCTCTGGAGAATGTCATGACAGCGGAGCCGGGCCAGGTCTTGACATGGCACCCGCGCCGACCCGCGAAGCCGCGCCCGGGTTCCGTCATCTATAGTCGCTGGATCCCGCACCTGCGCGAGAACTTCAGTATGGTCGCGCTGGACTGGGAGGACCCGGAACACCTGCGTCTCTTCCACGAGTGGCAGAACGATCCGCGGGTCTCGCAGGGTTGGAACGAGACAGGCACGCTCGACCAGCATCGCGAGTACCTGCGCAAGGCGCACGTGGACCCTCATCAAGTCACCATGTTGGCGCGTTTCGACGACACGTATTTCGCCTACTTTGAGGTCTATTGGGGCAAGGTAAGAAACCCCAATTCCTCTCTCACAATTATGGAAATAAGTATCATAACATCTTACTAACGATGTCCCTTCCTTTGAATGAAAACAGGAAGATCGCCTAGGCGCATACTACTCGGCGGGCGACTACGACCGCGGCCGCCACTCGCTGGTGGGCGACGTGCGCTACAGGGGGCCTCACCGCGTCACGGCCTGGTGGTCGAGCCTGATGCACTACCTCTTCCTCGACGACCCGCGCACCAACTACATCATCGGCGAGCCCAAGTTCACCAACAGCTCGGTGCTGGCGTATGACTTCATCCATGGTTTCGGCCTGGACAAGTTCGTCGACCTGCCGCACAAGCGCTCGGCCTTCGTGCGCTGCTCTAGGGAGAGGTTCTTCCAGCTCTCGCCGCTGCATGAGAGCGAGAAGGTCGTTGGGGGCACGCATGTTGGGCTTTTGCCTAAGTTGTAGATTGGGTAGGCGGGTGGATAGGTGGTTTGACAGTTTACAGGGTTATGTTGGGGTTTGGTTGTACATATGGTTTTTTGTTCATTATTTCGGAGACAAAAAGTTGAATATGAAATCATGGGATGTCAGTTTGACTAAGATGAAACTGATCGAGACATTCTTAAAGTTTCATGTCAATTGTGAAAAGACGAAAGCAATATATGTACATGCTGAAAAGAGTGAAAGACCTGAGTACCCTCTTTCTCTATACATTCGTCACTTGTCTAAACGCCATACGCCCATGTATCATCATGTGAAAATGCTCTCAAGAACCCATGCCTCGCGCGTTTCCCTCTTTATGCCTTGACGCCACCGAGACGGAGGTAATCCCAAACAACTAAATCAGAAAAAGTCAGCACAAATCACAATCCCTTCTCAATCAGGGTGAGCTTCTTTATTTCTAAACTTACTTCTAAATCCCAGATCCTCCTCGAAGAAATACTGCATGACCTGGGGTCCATAGTTCATGCCCTCATTACCGTAGGAGATGCCATTCTTTCCGACCGCAAGACCAATCATAGGCGGTATCTCAGCCAATTCACTGAAATTCGGTTCTTTGCCCTGCAGTTCTTCAAGCATGATCTGATGGACATTCCAAGCCGCATATTTCCCCTCATGCATAGCGCCTCCGCAGCGCTTGATACCAGACCAGTGAATCAGATCGCCCACAGCAAAATGCGCGTCCGCGTTCGGTACATCTTGGGGGAATTGCATAGTGGACCGGACATTGACATAGCCGTCTTCGTCGAGCGCTGATGAGGGCAGGTAGGATGTCGAGGGGATGCTGTTGGAGATGGCGGTTATGACCTCGCTGCACACCATCTTGTGCCCGTTGGTGAATTCTACATCGTAGGCGACACTCCCGTCCGGGTGATGAACGGGCGTGCTCGATGCGAGACGGTGGTTTAAGAGGACTTCGACACCGGCTTGTTCGGACAACTCCAATGCGCAGTCTTTCACTTTATCGGGCAACGGCTCCGCGGATAGGAGCTTGGATCGCGAGTGCGCGAGCGTTACTTGCACGTCGGGCTTTATGTGCTTTAGCTCGGCGGCCATCTCGATGCCTACGGCGCCTAATTGTTTGGTGTATGCGGTTAGCAGATGTTTGTGTGTGAATTGCAATATGATTTGATATATCCTGTATATTATGAAAGATGCGCAGGACAAGGGAAAAAAAAACGTACCTCCGCCTACAACAAGCACTGGCGCCGTGCTGTTAAGCACTCTGTCGATATGGGCCCCGACCTCCGCGAGGTACGTGTCCCGGGTGAGCGCCTGGGGCACGACAGGCCACACCCTCCGAAGGCCCGTGGCGGCGATGAAGAAGTCGTAGGACTCTATCCTCGTCTTCTGGGTCTTGCGCTCTGAGATGGTGGCCGTCTTGTTCTCGCAGTCGACGTTGGTGACGGTGCCCTGGACGAAAGTCACGTTGGGCCTTTGGAGTATCTTGACGTGCTTATAATCTACCCAGGCCTTCTCCGCGTATTCCTTGGAGGCCATGGCTAGCGGTGAACCGATGACATGATCTAAAAATCCAAGATTTCTTAATCAGTCACATCTGCTATAATCCGAAAGATACTCATCATCAAGAGACGTACAGAATCCGTCGCGCTCGTCGACTATGGTCATGTCAACCAGTATGGGCGAGTCAATGGTGTCGCACTTCTCCAATAGGTTGATGGCGGCCGATAGGCCGGCATAGCAGCCACCAGCGACCAACACGCGGTACTGGCATGCTGACACACCGGTGTTTGGGATGTCTACTGTCATCGTGGATCGGTATTCGAGTTTGATGTTCTTCGGATGGAGGTAGAGGAAGAGGTAGGAAACAATAAGGACAAATTCAATGAGAAACTCAAATCTGTCAAATTATCCCATAAACGAAGTTATCTCGAAGGACGGACGGAAGTTGAAGACACGGTTCGTATCTGTTAAGTATGCAACAACAACGCTTTGTCTTTTTTCTTCGGATTTTCGGTCCCCAGGAGCCCGGTCAGCAGGAAAGAAACCCTGAAATCCAAGAACAGGTAAGAGTACTAGTAGGTATTTAGGAAGATCCCATCTAAAAGATCTAGAGGCGCAAACTATTTACCAGTAAGACGGGACTCGGGACAAGCTTAGCGCACACTCGATTTGGTAGTCCCCCAAGAACTAATTCATATTAATACTGTGAAGTTTGTTGGTGCCAATGACTGCCGATGTCGCCTGAGAAGTGGGTGGACTCGGAGGATTGTGCAATACAGTGGGCTAAGAATCTTAGTAATGTATGTACATAGATGGGCGCAATTCCAAAACAACAAATAGTACATTCTACGAAGAGAGAGAATCCGAAAACATAAACAAATATGAACTTCTATAATTCATCCGTCTGGTACCAGTTATCTGATTATCTACCTCCATGTAGCACGAAGCGAAATTATTTCGTAAAGTTGCCTGCAGCCTAACCGGTAAAAAGACTCCAACACCGGATTTGTGTTTGATCTGATAAAGAATGGCTACATCGTCACTTCTCCCTGGAAAATAACGCAAGGAACTAGCGGTGACATTGATTGGCTAGGACGGAGCCGGCCAAGGAGAAAGGGCAAGGGGCTGATGGGGAAGGTTTTGTTATCAGATCCGCTTCCTACAGGGGTACCCAGAGCCTGTCTGGGCAGTACCTCGGGGTACTTCTCGGTACCTCTCTCTCTCTCACCCAGCACTTCGCACATATTTACCCGAGGCAAACTCTTTTACCCAATTGATGGGACCTTGGTAATTGACACGGTGCGCCGGTCCAGCAAGACTTGCATTGCTTTGTTTATCCAAACTGATTGATCGTTCAGTACCGCTAGAGGTACAGGAGTAGTGCTGTAAGTTTAAATGAGACACTTCCATCATATTTACCACAGCAGTGGTATTGGGCTCATGTAGGTATGAGAGAGTCCCTAGTAAAAGTAGCATTTATGTAAGACGTCCGACGCCTTTGGCCAGTTCTTGACTTTGAAGATCAAGGAACGATATACGGTATCATTATTATCTAGCTATGCTAAGTTCTCGAACATAACTGAAGTTGCCTATTACAAAGTCTTACTATGCAATTTCATGTTTGCCCTGAAAAATTGCTTCTCCCTATTCAGAACAGCACAGTTAAGCCGTTAGCAGTTGCAAGGGGGTCACTTGGAGGAAACAAGGCTCCTACGGATGACTGATCTTATTGCTGAAGATCTACGGATGAGGAAGTAAAAGGAAGGAAATTCTATAATACATGCCATTGTGGGATTTCCTTATTACAGGAGGGCAGGTCAGGTGACTACAGGTCAATGAGTACTTAAGTCCAACAAGCTCAATGAGCTCTCAAGTTCAACAAGCTCAATGAGCTCAATGAAGCCATTCGCATGACTGAGCCATTGACCTGACCTGGGCGTGCGCCTACTGTAACTTTAGCCATGCTTTATTGTACTAGTCCGCAGCACCCAGTCAAAAGAAAATGACCTGGATTATCATGACACAAGTGAGATGAAAGAGAAAAACAGTAGGAATAGTAAAGATCAAAACAGTTAATAAAAATTAAGAAAAAGAAAAATACGAGGAGCGAATGGGAATTGAACCCATGGCCTATCGGACTGCAGCCGATTGCTCTACCTCTGAGCTACCACTCCAGTAATCCACGTTATTGGACAGGTGAGGTCCGTGCGTGGCTGATTGACAGGTTGCTTCCAAATACACTATATAATCAACAAACTTTGAGATGAGTCGTATCTTTAAAGACAGAATGTCCATTCAAAACCAAGTGCGGCAATGTTAAGACAGGTGATAGCATTAACTTCTGCATCTTGACTTTTCTTGTTTGGTTCCCGCAGCTTCTAATTGAATACATGTTATCGCAATAAATCAGGGCTTAAAGGATTATCAGGGGTTTGCCAGGTTGACAGCTGAGAAACAAGTCATTTCATTTAACAGAGGGCTTTAGGATAATATGCCAACGCCTTATCATTCTTGTGAAGCCTCTAGGGGTGCCTAGCCTTGGATCAAATCATTTATTGTCATTTCTTTTATCTAGCTCTCAGTCTTGTTGTCCCTCTGAGTCCTGAACTCCGGTCTTCGAAAGAGATGAGTGAAGCTCGCTAGCCGGCGCGATACCATGGTATCAGTGAGAGAATCGGATACCGGACGACAGTTCGGTGCAGTGTCATCCGGGCACATAACGACCCGACGCGACATCATGCACGTAGGGACTGCACGTTGCACGGGCTTCTGAATTGATGTGACCCCCTTTGCCGCTTGTCGAAGCGTACGTCAAAGCCGCATAGCGGGAGTTGGCGGATGTATCAACAGATGCATCGGATCTAGCATCAATATGTAGCTGGCCTGCCCTCATTATCCCGTGCTTACGCTCAATTTACAAGGCTTCCCACCTTGAGCGACCATAAGGACCTCGATGCCATTCATTTGAACCTGGTACCTCCTGGGCTTGGTTCTTTGCGGTTATTGGCGCGTTCACATCAGACAGATATCTGAGTATTCTGATGCTACAGTCGTCGTAACGGCAACAATATCTTTTCTATTTGTTTCATTGGTAGTATGACAAAAGATGAAGTACAACCATTTTGTCCTTGCAAAGTGTCCAGACGTTTGGGTATGAGTTTGACATACTCGTAGAAGCCTGACCTATATGGGCGACGAATCGAAAAGCGTATCATGCTATACATTTCGATCCAGATATTCTCAGCTGTGCTCACAAAGCATACCAGAGGTAGAGCACCCTATCTCACTCGGTCTACTCCTTATAATTGCTATATGGAGCATAGAAAATAGAAATGCAAGGAGACTGTCACGGTTAGTGTTTGTCATTATGGTAGTCTAAAGTTCTGATTTGCACTTACTGGCCTAATTATTTTTTACTCCCATGGTTGCTATCATATATATGCAGATATGAGCACCAAGAGACAGATGAGATCAATACGTAGCCGCTAATATAAAGAAGGGCGCTTTGCAGTCTTAGAATGACCAGTCTATGAGCTTTTCTGCATATTTCCTCCTTCAAAATTGAAGCTGTGTCAGATATGATCTGCGTCTTTCACAGAGGCATGCATGAATATTCATCATACTCACCTATAAAACATAATACTATTCTGCCAGCGCTCACCATGAGACGATACCCTCTCAGCATTAACAGGTCTAGAAAGCTTCTAGAAAGCTTCCAGCATGGATAAGCACCTACGTAAAGGGAACGTGATTGAGCACCAGAGACTCTACCTGCTGGACTACAACTATGAATGTTCGTCTCACCTAGACAATATTGACATGTGTAGAGACAAGACTACAATAGCTAATTACTGTTACATTATGAAGGTCAAGCACAAGCCATCTTAACATGATTCAAATTAGTTAGTCGTAAGGCCGATGACATTACAGACAAACTCATCTATATTATTTTTTGAATATCGTACTTGTCCCATTACATCCTCTATTGCTGTGTGATGCCGCTGAGGACTTTGTACATAGGTATGAGACTGTCTATATTTACGTTTCCTTTCCAACTCCACCCCTGAGTCTCAACAGCATTCAGCTCAGTCACAAATCAACACCACTTCATGTACCACAGTTTATTGACCACGGAAATTTCTAAGATATACGTAGTGATGCATCAAAGACACGTGATTAGTGTCTATGTGAAGCAACTCTTTGGCAAGTCTTAGGCTGCCGTCTCCATGTTGGAGACGTCTGACAAAAAGCCACAGAAAGATGCTTGGGGGCCAAGTTCTGCCAAAAGCCCTACTCCTCTGTCATGCAGAATATATATCGTTAATTCCTACGCGGGATTAGCGACGTCGCTTTTTTTTCCGTGACATCCCCCCAAGTCTAAGATGACAATATGTATTTTGAGGCGTGGTGTATCTGTTTCGAAAACTCCTTTAAACAAGTAGGGTGACAACATCCTAAGTAGGCCGTTAGCCACCGGGGTAGCTTCGGAACGGGAGAACAGCCCTGAAAATGGGAATAGTGTTGTTCTCTCAGCATTTTCAGGGCGGACATTCAGCTCCTGCAGCTGGTGCGGGTTGGAGTACATGCTCATTGGGCGTCACTTACTTAGAATCCCAGCCAGAATCACATCCGTTTAAATTGCAACCGGTGAGGCGAAAACAGAAAAAGAAAGGGGGTACGTATTTCAATCCCCGAGCTCGCTCAATTTAATCATTTTATGATGTAGACTCCTGCTCAGATCAAAGATAGAGAAGAAGAAGGTTTCCACTTGGAGGATTTTACATTTTTACACAAAGATCCGGTTAGAAAGGTGCTTAGCGATGATTTAAAATCCAATATCCTTCTGCGCACCGCCTAGTTTATAAAAACAGTTACAAATCAAACCGCATAAGAAGGTATGGCCAGACATGTGAAGTCACGTACGAAACTATCCAAATCAATAAAAAGCAGTGAACTGCCCAGGTATTAATATATAACTGAGAATAGGATACAGTGTCTTCCTCTCTAGATTTGCCCTTTTCTCTCTAATCACCACTCAAATGAGAATGATCAGGTGCGAAGACAAAGCCTTTTGAGTATCTAAAGTTCTAAGTTGGAAGAACTTCTAAGTAGAGTAATACACAGATCCATTACTCCAATCTGGCGTCTTTCGATAGTCCTATTCTTCTTCCTACTCCTTCTTAACGAGCTAGCCGTATAGATATACGATATGAAAATATTTCTAATGCTAGAAACGCCACCAACACAGAGATAGGCAGGTATATAATACACACCTATATGCTGACTTACGCACAGCTTGCCGAATCGCAAGACCCGGTTGTTCGGTGTTCTAAGAATAGCCCTGTACTGCATGCATGCATGCCGCATGCGCGAAAACCTGAAACACCATACTGCTAACCTGCAAACCACCCACTTGCCGTCGACCACGCAGCACGCGCTACGCTCACCATGACCGACCCGGACGCGTGTATGAAACATGGAAGAAAAGAAAATATGCATATGCAACGTAAGGTTATCAACAAATCAACTAGTCCACACAAACATTACCGTCGTCTTACTATAGGTGTTCCAGAAAGTGCACGTATTTTCATACTACTACCTAGGTATTATCTAGATATTAGTGGCTAGTACAGATGTCTTACGCTAGCCGAGCTGGTAATTTTTGGCCGCAAGATTCAGGGCCGACTCACAAGGTCTTTTGAAAAGGAGAAAAAAACAAGGGAGCGATGAACGATATAGATGACTGACCGAGGGCATATCTGAACATACGTCCGAGATTTGGTTTGATTGGTCCTTACTTTATACCCCACGAGCACACATTGACTATCTTCCAGCAAACCACATCTGCTACTGAACCAACATCGAGGCAACCTAATTACCAACACCCATGGGCAGCCACAAGCACATGCAAGGCCTAGCAAGCATGGACAACCTAGTTCAGCCCAGAACATGATCGGCAAGAGACGTAGACAGCCTTTCCATAAGGCCGGGGATGCCCCCCACAACGTACCACACCACACCATACGACACGCACCATGCCATGCCATACCTTGTTATCTAGCCTAGGCGAATAAGATGTCTTCTAGGATGTTTCCCAGGAAAAGCCATCAAGTCTTATTACATACATTAAATATCATCCAATAACACTCTCTTGTTTTGCTAGTTACCTCGTCATGTTTAACTACCTCTACCCCAGCCAACCTTAGCTTTTCCCTCCCGCCCAATCCCGTACCATCTAATACTGTCTATGTACGTAATCCATTCCCGACCTCAGTCAGCCCCATAACATGAAACAAGCAAAGTGGGCCAGACAGATACATATTTACCAATTGAAGAAGATATAAGTTGAGTGGGTAGGCAAGGTAGGTTGGTAAGCAAGGCTTTTCTTTCCTCCCGCGGCATCACGCCACCCCGATCTCAGAACCCAGCCAAGCCACCCAGCCCGGGACCAGGGCCATGGGAAACTTACTTTGCGGCAGGTGGGTACAGATAGGATTTGGAAGGTTCTACGAAAGGAGATTCTGCGCCAAACAGACAGGGGGGGGCTTGGGATGTCTGACAGAGACAGATGGACGGGCGGACGGGCAGAGGGAAAGATCGGTTGGTAGGTTGAGATGTATTTTTCACGTGGTTGGTTCGTCTACACGCTTAGTTTTCATGTAAGGAGGTATCATAAACAACGTAGCTCAGCTCCAGTGAAGGGCCTGATCCCTAACTATGATTTGTAGGAGGTGGGTAGCTAGATGATATCAAATCACCACAAACCTATTACCAAGCCCCCCTTGTAGAAGAACCTGATTCTACACCATTCACAAGGTACATAGCTATCTAGCTAGCCTTGTAGCCTACTTCGATGAGTCATGGCGATCAGATTATTTATTATATTGAATAAAAATATGATCTTCGATACCATCGGTACAGGCAGGCTAGGCTAGCAAGTAACCTAGGTAACCCAATAGAGGGCCCGAAGGAAAAAGGGGGTGGAGATAGAAAAAGAAAAAGAAGAGGCAAACAGACTCGCCTATGCCGTTCACGTATCTCGGCGTCGAGATACCGGGCTTCATGTTGATTGAGTTGGTATGCGTGTAAGCACCACGCACACGCCATCCTCTATCATACCACCATATCACCATATTAACACACAGAAATATACCGTACTACACAGCAAATGTATCAGGCAAAGCCTGTCTGCCTGCCCTACCTAAAAACCTCAAACGCCACTTGCATCTTGCATCTTGCCTCTTGCTACCCTTATTCTACATATCTTGGGGCTGAATACCAGACGAGCGGAAAAGCAAATAGGCGAACAGTATCAACAGTGGTACTTTGTGCCTAAGCAACGCTAGAGGAGTAAATAGATAGACCATGAAGACGTTAGCAAAGGATAGGAGCGAGAAGGAAGGAAAGAAAAAATCAAACAATAGGGGAAGCCCATCGTAAGACAATAATATCCCATATTATGTTCCCATAAAAGCTGAGGAACTCATCCCCTTTTCCTTTGTGCTATGTACTTTACATCGCACTACGAGAGATAAGTACATCTCTCTGTAAAGCAACTACAACACACCATAACACAAAACAAACGAACCAGACCCCTTCCTTGGCCAAACCCGACCAATTGACCAACCAGCTACTCAAACACCCACTTCGCCCCTTCGTGAAGGGGGGGGTGGTTGATAGCAGGTTATTCACATATGGTGATGTGAGTAGTAGCATGTAGTAAGTCAGTAGTAGCCAACTAAATACCTATCTACCCAAACATAGCCTTTGCCTTGGCCTTAACCTTGCCTTGAGGCAATACAAATAAATTCAGAAGCGAAGGGGATCATTACGTAGGTATGAGCTCGGTGGCTCTGAAGAGCGAACTTCACGATTGAGTGGGTTGGTCGGGATAGTTTGGGGGATTTTTTTTCCATGAAAAAATTGTCTTTCAATAAGAAGCTCAGTATACCGCCTAGACGTAGAGATATTAAGTAATTCGTTCATTCGTAATCTATTGGTACCAAATAAATATAATAAAATCATGCCATCTCCAGCCGAGGGGGAAAAAGGGTCACGCTTAGAAGCGTACGCTATTTTGTACCAACACACACCGTTGCCCTCTTTCTCACTCTCTCTCTTTTTCCTTATCACTCATCCGTGCTCTAGCAATTAAAAAATACCGGAAAGATAGAAAATTAAAATAGATCATTCATCAATCAAATCAAATCACCAAGATCAACTTGTTGTGATAAACTACCCTGACCATAATCATAACCCTCCCTTCTCTCTCTTTCTCTCTCTGTGCGCCTCCCCCTTTCTTTCGTTGAAACCACTCGACCCACCACTGCCCAGCAGAACTTTCTTTCGTATCCTGTCCCATCCATATCCTCTATAAGTTTGTGCAGTAGAAAGCGTAAAAAGGGAAAGTCAAAAATAAAAAATAAAAAGGGAAAAAACAGAAAAGTCGATCCATTCAATTCATTGCAGATGCGTATGTGTCTGTGTGTGAGCGTGTGTGCCCTCCTTTCCCCTCTCCCGCCTAAATATTGTGAATAAGAGGGGTATCAATCAAGAGGGGGTTTGAAGAAAAGAACTATCTACAATTAAGCTATCTAAATAAGGAGACATGAAAGAAAAAAAAAAAAGAAATCAGGGTCAAGGTGTAGGTAAGGTGGGTCTTTCATTTGTACGGGTTTTTTGTTATATTAACAATGAAAAAAGCGAGAGAGCTAGCGAATTGTGTATTGTTGCATGATGTAACGAGGGATGAAAACCGAATCGGAGAAACGTAGCTGTGGCCCCATGGATTATATCGAATGAGTAAGTAGGTAGACTACTTTGAATTTCGCCCTGCCGGGTTGTTGTAGCCACCAGACAGGCTTCATTGCAATTGCAGATAGCAATACCGTACTCATGGCGGCTGCTGGAAAGGTATAAAAGAGATATTTTGAAAAGGGCACCAAGCATAAAATGTGAACCGTTGTTGCCACAAGAGTTGGGTCATAAATAGCATCATGCCAGTCTATGTCGTTCCGTTTTCATCCGTATATCAAACCCGGGGAAAGGCCAGAAAGAAATCGTGAAAGACGTATGGAAGTTTCCTTCGCAGGCGTTAAAGAGGTTCGGGGATTTGATAAAGCCCGTTCATTGGAAAAGTTAAGTAGCGATCATCTAGATCATGTTATTGGTATCGGGAGCCAAGAACGTCTTTTGTAACTGTGCTTTCTCTGCCTTTCTAGGCGTGGAATGATGGACAACTGCAAGAGTCGAGGTTGGCGTCGGAGTCGCGGCCGCGGAGATTGTACCAGTTGCGTGTTGAGGCGTCACGGGGCGCTGCTGCTCAACTCGGGGCTTGGTGGCCTGTGGAGCGCCTAAGGCCCTAGAATGACTGCTCTCGCGCCGCCTCTTCGGGGCGTCCTTGATCTTCGGATGCGTGTGGCACTTTTCAAGTTAGTGTGACGTGGTCAAGGTAGCGAGAACTGTGGTAAATAGCTGGAGCAGCTCACCTTGTAGGCGTGTCGGAACCAGGTTGTACCCTTCTTCTTGCTGCTCACCAGAGCGATCCAGTCGTTACAGCTTCCACATAGACCCTCCCAAACATCCGGACTTCCGTCCATGCGGCGCGTCTCTTGCGGTTCTTGGAAAGGGTTCCCTGTTGCTGCGCTAATGCCATGCGTGAAACTTTTGTCATACCAGAAGGCCGAATTCTTCAGTACGAGCCATCGACCCGGCTTGCAAATACCGCACCATCCCTCCCGCTTGTTTCCATGTCCGCGAACCCACCTCGGTGTGTACAAATCCCCTTCGAATCGCAGCTCTTGCTCGTGAGGCACCAGCTCGGGGTCAGAAGGGTTCATGTCCTCTGGTGGTGGTGGAACCTGTTCTTCTTGCAGTGAAGAATAAAGATCCGGCGGGTCTGAGAGATCAGTATAGTGACCATGCAACGAGTGAGGATCTGCATTGCTTTGCAGCATTCTGAGCAATCCATGCGACATCAACGGAGGCGGGGTTTCAAAGTGGTGTAGTTCGGAATGGAACCCATTCGACGGTAAGTGTGGCACTTGGCTCGGCAAAATCATGCCATTTCGGAAGGCCGGAGGGTGCGAAACCAGAAACGGGTATTGTTGCATAGCTTGCAGGTTTCCGAAATTGAGCGGCAGTGAAGGGTTAGAGACCGCGGGCGACGAATGACGTGATGGCATACGCGCCCCGAACGCGTCGTGGGTATGATGGTATACGAAAGGCGAAGGTCTTCGGTTCGATGCGCCACAAGATCCGGTTGACCATCTCTTGTTCCGGGAGCTGTTATCTACATTATATGGAGCTGACCTCACAACTGGACGTGGAGAAGGGGAGGCGCCATGGCCCCGACTTTGTGCACGAACAAGCTCCGAACGGCCTTGAGGCGTCATTCTAGGCGATGCCACGGGGGAAAGCTGTGTGGAGGACATGAGAGAGTTCCTGTTTGATGGCGGCGGGTACTCTGATGAGAAAGAGGGTGCCTCGGACAATGTCGTGGAAAATTCGTCATAGGACGGCATATCAGAGAGGCCAGTAGTCGACATGGTAAAAGAAGAACCAGACATGCGACGAGGTTTTAGTCCAGATTCGAAGCTGAACGTTTCGTTTTCCACTTGCGTGTTCGAATACCGGAGATCGAGTATCGGAATTGCTTCATCGGTAGTAAAGGCCTGGCCAATCGTCATATCACCGTCCAGTTGAGGGATTTCGAGACTGTCTTCACACGGTTTCGATGCCCACGAATCTATTGCTGTGGTTAGTAGCCACACATCGCCAGTGTGGTTGAACTCACTATTGTCCATTCCCATGTTCGGATAAAAGTTCTGGTGCATCGAGACGGGGCGCGACATGGTATCACTTGGGGTTTCCATGGTAAGACCGGATGAGGTCTCCCACGAGTGCATCGAACCAAACTCATCTCCAGCGCAAAAAGAGAACCCTTCGTAGATAGTCGCCGGTCTGGGCCGCAAGCCTTGAGATGTGGGAGTCGCCCAGATATCACCCGTTTCAGCCTTTGCGGGTGCTTCCACGCCCGCCATGGTCGCGTTAGTAGTTGAGCTCGCTGATTGTCCGTCTGTCTTGATCTTCTCTTCGAAATTGAAGATAAATCCAGGCCCGGGCGATTCTAGCTGCTGTTGCCTAGCAGCGAATTAGCACGGTAAGAGACAAGCATTAGCCCAGGGTGCAGATTTACAGATGTCTATCGTTCGAGATCATGGCTTCATGCGCTGAGCAAGGAAGCTGAGAATATGTGTAATATCGGAAGGATAGCTAAGAGAGTGAATTGACATTAACAGGCTGATGACAGTGAGGTCTGGTTAGAGACATAGGTTAGAGGTGGGCAGGGGTCGACGGGTCAACGCCATATTCTTGTCTCAGGGCATGTGTGAGAGAAAGAAGACATGCCTCAACGACACTTACATATGTAGTATAATAACCGGTAGTATGTGTGGTTAAGCGATCATTAATCTCCGGGGAGGTGTAGAAAGATGAGGAGTCGACAAGGAACGCGACTCTGGGGTATAGCAAGAAAGTATTTAGGAGCGTGTGTCACACACCTCCTGATGAGAGGTGAAGAAAACGTGTAAGTGGTTGGAGCGTTTGAGCCAATTCTAGTGGTCGGGAGTCAACAGTGTTTCCCGTGCGTAATGAGCGTGATGGATTGTTTGAAGGAACGACAGCCGGTTGGGACAGTTGGGTCTGGCATACGCGTCTTGGTAGGAAGAGAGCCAGCTCCCAATATTATAGACCAGAGGGGCAATAGTAGGCTTTACTGTGGATGGTAGAAAGGAGCGACTAGCAATAGTATGCCTTCATAGTCTATAGCAGATAGAGGGAGTGCGTGGCAAGAAAGACGAGTAAAGGAGCAAGCGGACAGGGCGCGGTACAGGCTATGGAGAGGTATAAAGTACTCGTCGAATATAGGCATCATCCGGACCACCTCAACAGCAATCAATTCAGCACGGTCAAGTGGGTGGAACGCCGGTAGGAGCTAAGCCGGATTCCCTGATACAAATCTAGACACATCTGGGGATTAGGATAGAGATCGGTGTACGAAGTGCCTCTTGGCTGGTTGAAAACGGACATCACGACAGGGCAGTGGGCAAGGAGCGAAGCCTACTAGGAACTGACTAGGGTTATGGAACAGGGTCGAGAGGGTTACATCTGCCCGTCGATGATGTTCCCATCGAGCCCACCCCCGGAAGCAGGCACCTCGACTAACTTAATTGTAGGAGACATATGGATGTATGGGCCATATCAGGTCAGCCGTTGAACAGGACGTGCAGTCAGAAACCAACGGGAGCCAGGGAGCTCCCCTAGTCCAGGGCCCATTAAAGGTGTACTCTTTTGGAATGGGCGGGCCGGGGTTGGGATATAACAGGATGTCAACATATTTGATATAGGGCAGAAGAATGCACCACAAAAACTAGGGAATAGCCGCCAAGGCCGAGAAAGCTAGCGAGCCTCACGAAAAGAACTAAGAGAGAGGCCTATGAGGTGAAGGCGCAGAGAGAAAAAAGATTTGGAGGGGGTGGCTGTATGCCCTGTCTTGATGGGGCTGATTAATATAAGGACCACAAGCACCACCACTGTTACTGGTAGCGAGTATCGAAAGTAGAAAGCAGTGGTAACTACGAATTGTGACGAGAGCGCAGCCACTCCAGGTAGTAAAGGTGGTAAACCAACCTAGCAGATCAATCCCATGTTCACCTCAAAAAACGATATAGATAGATTAAGCGTCTGAAAAGTTGAGTCGTTCAAGCGCTGAGCATGCAAATGGCACGACGACGACATCTAGTCGGCCGGATACGTCGATCCTGGGAGGGTTAGTTTTTAGGGCGCGTAACATCCTGATCTGATGAGGGGGGGTAACTCGGAAACACGTCCTTGACCTTTGGCCTAGGACCGTGGGACGGCTAGAGAAATGTGCGGAAAAGAGAAAGAAAGTAGCGAGCTGTGAAGCTTTCGTCCATCAAAGCTGTGGAGATCATGGATCAGTTGTCTGACCACAACGATCTCTAACGGAGTCTCTGTTACTTGATGGCTACTTCGGTTGACTAATTCATCAGTAGGTGTTGAGCCCGTACGTAACAGGCCATAGACATTAAATCTCTTTCAAGACATATCGAGGAAACGACACCAGATCGAGCGGTACTTGCGCCTAGGCTCGCCGAGACAGCGAGATATCGCTAATCAGACGAACCAGAGGTGTAATGTACGCGACTGTGTGATAAGGTATCAGAATGCATGCACGCGATTATAGCCAGGTACTATTCCATCAGACCAAGAGGCAGGAGGAACTAGGGTAGGCGTCGGCCTTCTAGAATGGAAATGGTAATGAAACGGCATCCATGGCGGCTCTAAGTGAGGCTCAGGATGCAAGATGTAATTTTAGGATGGTCTGAAAGTACGTGTTTCCCATCTTGTTTGAAGGGCGACCGTGACATGTCCCGTTGCGCTGAGCTTGAACTATTTGTGGCATTGTTTCTCGCCTCGTCAGCTCTTCTGTATTTTTTGTTTCTTCTGAACCGATGTAAAACCCGTAAACTGAAAGGGACCGATGTGGAGAAAGTACAAGACGTGGGAGCAGCTTAAGTGAGGCTGCTAGTCACAGCCGAAAGCGGCGGACGCAGGCCACTAGCATGGGGAGATGGCCCTGACTAGAACGTGCAGATGAAACTCGCGCTCAGTTCGAGTCGAGGTGGGTATCATTGAATCCGAAAAGCAGTTGCAGTTTGGGATGGGCCGAAGGCAACTCGATGGGATGGTGGGCGTCTGTCCGTGTTAAAAGTTCGCAGTTATCAGATAACTATTAACCTAGTGAACTGGGTAAGTTTAGTAGTAGATACTAGCAATTATTAGCAACATCTTATCCCATAATAGGTATTCTACAGGTAGGTCTTCCGCAGAGCTACATCGATAGAACGGGTCGCGGTGAGGTTATCGGCTGGGTAACCGGCAAAGTCGTCGGCAACCTTGAAAGTGGGAGGTTTACGAATTTGCTGTCCAGTTGTTAGCGGAGTGCGTTTGACGTTGTTGAACCTGGAATCTACCTATGTAGGGTGGTGGAGTGCATGGTGGCCACCTAGAGAGGTCTGATTGGATCCTGAGGTGCAGGTGGGGTCAGCCCCTTGCAGCGGCCTGTCTCAGATTCTGTCACAGACTCGATCCTTGTCTGGGGTTATCGACGGTTTATTTGACGAGCATGGCCGGCGCGCCAAGAATTACCAATTAGCAACCCCGGAAGTCTGGACTCTTTTTTTGTCTGCAACTGGACAACGACCTACCAATTCAACCAGCTCAACCATCATCTTGATCTAGTAATAAGAGACAACCGCCATAGCACCGATGAAGTACCGAGCATGTTTATTCCCAGCGGACTATTTACCTAATGACGCGACGGTCGGAAGCTATAAGAAGAATCAGAACATATAATAGTCCAGTACAGATGTATGTAGGTAAGGTACCTACTTACCTACTGCCAACGATCGATGTTTTACAGCAACCTACCTAACCTAGATCAGATCTTGAAACTTGCCAGTGGAGTCCTGCGATATGAAGTAAATACCTAGCTTCTGGGTGATCTGGAAACAACTATTCTTGCGAAGCTACTATACTTTGCTACTATGTATGCACGTTGAGGATAGAGGATACAATGGGAAAGTGATGGTGCGATGTTTCATTTGAAACATCACGTATTACTTCAGTGGTAAGCGAACCCCTTCGGCGCTCTATCCCGCACCACCTCAACATGTGGTGACCAGAGTAAGGCGGTTGGGAGTCGGCACCTTACTTGAGGGAATCATTGTCATACAGGTCAGCTCTGTCGAATGCTTGGGGGCGCGAAGAAGCTGGAAGCAATCACTAAGGGCGCCGAGGTATGGAATCTGCGGAAAGAAATCTGCGGTATCACGCACATGGCGGACACTGGTGCCCTCCGTGCGTCGTTTACCCTGCTGTTTCTATTTTCATCGAGGCGGGCCCTTCGGAGCTATACCCTAGTAAGCGAGTTTGAATGTTCTGATGGGTTTGGCGTCTGACCGAGCTCGATTCAGCAGGATGGATATGTTTGCCTGCCCGGCAGTTGTAGATAGACGCCAAGAGCAACCCCGTTGATAATATCGCTGTAATTTGTAAGTCGTTTTATTAGTATACACCTATCTCGTTTTGAAGCTTGATACCTAATCTGTCCACGGTCCGTGCCGGGAGGTACAGCATCTCTACCTACAGTACCATTCATTACACAAACATGATGAGTCAGACGCTTAAGCAGCCCCAACCTGGCCTGGCTTCACACCAAGCCTAGGTGCTTACTGAAACGCGATATACACGCGGGATAATGGCGCTCTTATGGTCTTATTAGAAATCCAAGTATCTGCACTCTCCGTTCAAAGTTGGCATACAGGAACCGTGGTTGCTATTGGGTTAGATGGGCGGCCTCCCAGATCATTTGTACCTGCGTCAAGGTGCCTCTCTAGATGGTAAAGCACATAAACTTGTATATTAAGCCTTCCGAGCGGCGTGGTATTCACATGAAAAGAAGTCTGGTTAGCGATACGCGATCTCTTCCTATTCGGCCACTCTGCCGCGTCCGACCCTAATGGGGAAAGGGGAGCGCAGCAAACTATAGCCCCTCTGATGAACGATGAACAACACCTTGACGCTTTAGCGTGATCGCGATGTGTACAGTAATTGCGCTCTTAAGCCACTGGATGTCTGGCGCAAGTTACATAGATAGTACATACATGTTCACATAGCTAGATTAGTACATTCTAGGCTGCTACTTGCAAGGATTCGACACCCACATTATACATACAGACTAGTTGTGAGGTGAGGTCAAAGCAAGAAAGCTTCTACGACTTCCAGAGGTATTCTGTGGGGCCGGCGACTCCACGCACGCCGCGGCCTCAAACACGATTGCTAGGATGCGCCTCGTCCCTCGCGTCATCCGCATGACATCTCGAACCGCTTTGGGAAATTATTCAATGCTCACGTCTTTATCCGCATGCCCCCTCGGGTCCGTAATACTAAGGTAATCATATGTCGGCTCTATTATGCAGATCTTCGAACCAAGAGCCACGAGATCAACTTCCTCAGATACATGGAAGATGTATATATCTGAAATCTTGCCATTGCGCCGGCCGTGACAATACACAGCAGCCAATGTAATTTCTCGTTTGAAACGGGACAGCGGGTCTGCTTCCTGGCTCCTCTGATGGCTGTCTGGAAGCTCTGTAGATCTATGGGATAAACGACGTCAGTCACGTGGAAACACTTGCTGGATTGGTTTGTCGCTGAATGTTCTATTGGCAACTGTACTGCTTGGCGTTACCCTCTGTGTGAAGGCCCAAATGGCTGGCAGTGCCAATTAAAGCTCAAATGCGCAGAATCTGAATGCTCGCTGGTTTGATGAAACGATGAGGCGCACGCGCTTCGTGGCCAAATCCTCCGCGTCATGCCCCGGAACACCGCAAATAGAAACAGAGTTTTCATACTCTATCGCAATTTCACACCAGACACACGGGCGGTGCCATGAATTGGCATCGGAGAGTTTCTCCCTAAGAACGGGAAAAGGCGGAGTGGTCGATCGAAACCTATTCGATCCTGGCTCCGAGATATCCATAAGCCTACCTATATTCTAAGCGTCTTATTCCTTGTTTATTTTCTTCCATACTTCGTTCTCTACGGCAGCGAGACGCTCGCCTGTCTGCTGAGCTAACTTTTTAGCAGCTCCCCATACACTGTCCAAGCCACTTCCGCTGTTGTCGGCTTCCGGCTGCTCCATGGCTGATCTTTGATATCGATCAAGCTCGGAGGCATTTGCATTCTGCTGATAACCCGTTGGGTGTGGGAGGTTTTGCGCACCCTCGGTATGCGCGCTCCTAACAGCAGAGGGCAGTTGGGCATCGTACAGCGAGGACGAAGGCTGGGTTGCAGTGGAGGTGCCTCGTTGCTGCCATGGCCGAGGTGCCACAGGAGAAGGGATGCCCATCTGGTGAGGATAGGGGCCCGCAGTGGTAGCTGGGAAAGCGGGAGCGGAGGCTGGAGCTGGAGCTGGAGTCTGGGTAGGCGGTTGGTACCTCTCGCCGCTCTTGGGTGGGGGTGGAATGCCGCTGATAGGGGCAGATCCCGGTTGAGGTGGTGCCGGGCTGGAACCAGCTATTGAAGTAGTTGGAGTAGGTTGCACAGGAGCATATGGCAGCGAGGGTGTAGCGCCAGGCTGAGCAGCATCAGCAGCATGGTTGGATGTTGGATAAGTCGAAGTCAGCGATGCTGATGGCTCAGTCTGACCAACTGTCATGGGCTGCGTCGTCGATGCTGTCTTGGGCGTGACGCCATCTGGTTTGGCTGCTGTGATAGGACTATTAGTGTAGACGGGAATGGGCGCCATATTGTAGATGACTACAGACGGGCGAAGATGCAGGTGCGATGTTGGTGTGTTGTATTCCGAGTCCGGGGTTCGTAGAGTATTGCTGATAGTAGCAGTGCCGTAAGACAACAAAGACTGTCAACCGGGACTTGTTACTGGAGTTGCGAGATAAAAGGACTTCTCGACGTTTGTCTACCTGGGAATAAGTTTGCGTGGGAAATGCATTGCTTTGTTGGATTTAGAAGGGTTCAGGTCAACATAAGGACACCTAAGTTAAACAATAGCAGAACATGACGACGTCATAGGGGGCCTCAACTGCCTGCCCAGTTACCAGTCGCCAGTCGCGGTCAGCCGGAATGGTACATTGTTTCCCTGACAAAGTCTAATTAGGGGATATGTGAATCACCGACTTGATTAAGCTATTAGCAGACGCCTAAGGCGACCTTAAAAATGCATTTTGCTCATGTTGCTTCAAATGTGAACTTTGCCCATACGAAGTGCGACAGTGTACCCTAGGGAGACGGTAGATTCCACCTTCCTAGTAGTACCTCCACAGTTGCCTTACACTTGAGCAACAAAGGTATGTACACAGATATGCCCTTAATGGATACTGCAGAAGAATAAGGCAAAATCTGAAGATACCTGGTCGTGAAAACCAAAGCTGTTGCTGGGGCTATTCAAGTGGGGTCAAGGTTTTTCATTATGTAGGGGCACCAAAGGTGGTGAGCTGAAATCCTGACTCACTTACCTAATCCAAGAGACGACTCGGAGCACTTTTACAGCTAGCCGTACAGTACCTGGGTGGCATTTTGGCGGCACTTGCAGGTGCTACTCGGCCTTAGCTCGTGTTGGTCAGAGCCTATCACAAACCCATGTACAACCCTGGGACAGAGAGTCATACTGTACTGTCGTTGTAGATATTGAGGCACGAACGATAAGCCGCGTTATTGCGCTCCAGTCCAGATTAATGGTCTACATCAATGGTGGTGAATTTCGGGTTTGCGGTGGATGTTGCAAGGGAACACAGCAAACGTACATCGAAAAATTGCCATTTTCTCAACATGTTGTAAAACAGGACCAACGCCCGCCTCACGCCTTTTCAATTAATCATATTGTAATGCGATTGCGATTGATTTCAACTTCAACACAAACGACACGACAGTAACGCCCCATCGTCAGTCATCATGGTCGGGAAGGTTAGCGAGCGCGTCCTCCTGCGCGAAGGTAAGATTGTTAGCAGTTGCCTCCATCGTCGGCGACACCCATAATCATACTTCTCATATGCTTGGACCGTCCGCTGACCACGGCTCTTCACTCCCTTTCTAGGACTGGAGAGGACCGACAATGGCATGAAGCTGACCAACTGGCCCGATGTGACACCGATCAACCAGAAGAATTACTACACGTATGCTGTCTAGATCTGCCCTCCCGTCAACCCTGCTCGCCCACCACCCCTGCTAACCACAGCGCTGGTCGGTCGCTTCTACAGAGATTATATGAAACGCGATGATCAGGTTTTGGCCCTCCGACTCCAAGCCGAAGCCGCGCGCGACAGACTCGTCCAGTCGGCTAAGGATCGCGATCGGGCTCTCGCACGAAATGGCCACGCTGAAGTTCCTCTCCCAGTTGCCGATATGCAACCTGAGGAGGCTACCTCCACACCCAACGATGGAACAGATCCTTCCAAAGTCATAGTTATACACCCGGGCAGCCAGAATCTGCGCATAGGTTTTGCCAGCGATGCGCTTCCCAAGACGATTCCAATGACCGTCGCTACCAAATTTCCCCAGACCGAATCCGAGATGTACGAGGCCCTGCCCCGGCGCAGCTTCGAGGCCAAGACCCCTGATCAGCAGTACGGTGAAGAATGGTCCAAGAAATACGCCAAGATGTGTAACGACCTCAAAGTGGATATGCGTGCAAACAAACGAAAGGTCCTGCCTAATTCCAAGGAACTGGTTGTCAACTACAACAGACGGACCGAGCCCGAGAAGATACCGAAGCATAACGACCCCCAAGAGATCGAGTGGACCGACGTGAACAGCCTCGAGGACCCTAATTCAGCAGCCTCGTGCTTTATTGGCAACGCGGCTCAGCGTGTCCCAGACGACTCGAACCCCAAGTTCAAGCTTTGGTGGCCGACCCAACACGGCGTACTAAACGAGGACGACTACGATACTGCCGAGCATCTCTACGACGACTTCGAGACTCTATTAGACAAGGCGATACGGCACGAGCTAGGACTGACACGCACCAGTGCCTGGAAGAACTACAGCTGTGTATTCGTCATTCCTGATCTATATGATAAAAAATATGTCGAGCAAGTACTAAAGTCTTGCATGACCTGGTTTGAATTCAGTAGAATATGCTTTATGCAGGAGAGCATGGCGGCTGCATTTGGTGCCGGTTATACCCAAGCGTGCGTGGTTGATGTCGGGGCTCAGAAGACGTCAATCGCTTGCGTCGAGGACGGTCTTTGCATAGAAGACTCTCGAATAAATCTGAAATACGGAGGTTACGATGTCACCGAGACATTCATCAAGATGATGCTATACGACAATTTCCCTTACAAAGAAATCAATCTTCGCAGACGTTACGACTTCCTTCTCGCCGAAGAGCTGAAGATCAAACACTGCACCATGTCACAAGCTGATATATCGGTACAGCTATATCAGTTTCACCTCCGTGCTCCGAATCAGCCTACCTACAAATACCAGTTCAAGACATATGATGAGGTTATTCTCGCCCCCATGGGATTCTACGACCCAGCCATCTTCGACAATTCCACGAAACTCCGCGGACGACGGAAATTGATTGACCGTTCATACAATGCCTACGATGCCGATGTGCCTGATGACCCTGCATCTGCGGCGCAGTTGGCCATTTTGGCCCTCATTAAGCCATCCATTATGAACAATGCTAATGCGTTTCAAACCAACCCCTCCGACCCCAGCCTCGCCACGCCTGTCAAGGAGAAATCTCAGCCCTTCAATTTCCTATCGCGCGGCGACTTGAACGGTACTCCGGGAGGCTCGGCCGCTGCATCTCCCGCCCCAGAAGGCGCGTCGACTCCCGTACCGCCAGTCTTCCAGTTTGGTGCGAACGGCAACACCAATACCAACACCGGCAGCCCGGCCCCGAGTACGCTTAACGGCGTTACCAACGCGAATAATAGTGCCAATCAAAATGGTGCCTCCCCCGCGCCCCCGGGCATGTTCGTCGACCCCACGGCGCGCAGCGCGCGATCGCTAGCCGTCGAGCGCGATGCCGTCCTGCCCGTTGCGCCGCTCGACATCGCTATCCTCACGAGCATCCAGAACGCCGCTAGGGGCGACGACAAGCGACTGCGCGACTTCCTGGGTAGCATCATGGTGGTTGGCGGCGGGGCAAAGACACCCCTCTTCACGCAGACGCTAGAGGAGAAACTGAGAGCCCGCCGTCCGGACCTGTTCGATCGTATCCTGGTCTCTCGAAGTGCCCGCGACATGGACGAGCAGGTGGTCGCGTGGAAGGGAGCTTCCGTCTTTGCAAAGCTGCCTGCGAACGATAGCTGGATCACCCCCTTTGAGTTCGAGAGGCTCGGTGCTCGCGTCTTGCATCATAAGGTTCTCTGGGCTTGGTAGGAAAGGAAGAAAGAGATAAATTAATGGGATAGCGAAAGAAAACGTTAGGCAGGGTATTAAAGGCTTTGAACTACGTGCAACCATACAAGCAAGTGAGAGAGGTAATACTCAGGTTAAGGAATTGTTTTTTTCTGTTTGGCGCGCCTTTCGTTTTTTCTCTCGGGAAGTTCTGGCGCAAAGGGAATGGTTCTTCCTCTTGTCATCGTTCTCCCAACCTACTGTTTTCCTCTAATCACTTAGATAGATGAAATGAAATTAAAAGGAAAGAAAAGAGTAGTTAAAAGGAATGGAAAGAGGAAAATGTAAAGATAATGATTGTTACTCAATTCAATTGCTTAATTGAGAGATTGATTGACTGATCCTCTTCTCCCCGTTCGTACGGGAAAGAATGCTTTTTTTATAACTTAGGTACTTGCCTACTTTACTGAGGCCTAACTTGTCTGTCTGTCTGTCTGTCTTCGTCAAACCTAGGTCCGTCTAGTAAGAGGTAGTGGTATTGACAACAACGCAGTATCAGTGCAGCAGCTAGTGGTATAGTAGGTAAGGACCCCCAGGTAGGTAGGTTTGTAATCAGCCTACAGAATAGATAGATGTAGGGTAATATATATAGCGCTGTTGGCGAGACGGACAAGCAAAGTCAAGGCAAAACCAGCAAAGCCGGCGATAGAAAAAATGAAACTAGAGCAGGAATAAGATATAATTGATAGCTAATTGTACGTTAGCTACCTGCCTTCTTAACCTCCCCTACCTTTCATAGGAGATACTTACCCGGGCTAAATGTTAGATCCGCCCGGATTTCTTAATCCCCTTTTCGAGCGGTTCCTTCTTCGTTCTAGATGTGGATAGATAGCCATGGAGGTTCCAAATTTTCCAAGCAGGTAGGTAAGTCGGTAGTCTAAGCACCTAGCTGGGAAGGCAAAGGGGAAGAAAGAAAAAGAAAAAAAGGAAGATTTGCTCTCGTAAAACATCCTGTCCCTCCGTATACATTCTCCTTTCAATGATTTATTTCATTGCTTAGTAAGATAGCGACTGGTAAACCAACTATGATATCAAGTCGCATCACTCTATGTAACCGCATATCCAAAGAATCCAGTTTTCAGATCACCACATGTAGAATCAAAATACGTATAGAAAGGATTAGGTTAGCATCACGTTGTATTATCAAGCTTGGTGGTTTATTCTCCTCTTTCTTCCCGAATCCTGAATCTCTCTCATTTGTCCATAGCATCGAAACCCTCAAAGGCCTAGGATTCATAGGTCGCAGTAGGAAGGAAGAAATAAATAGCGTAACCCTCCAAGCAAGGAAAAACTCTTACAAGCAAAGACAGACGTGCGTGCGTTGGCTATCAAACAACAGCCCAGCCAGTCCAGTTCCAGCACAGTTAGTCAGCCTATTTAAACTTAAACAATTCCAGGGGATATCATCTCCCATCCTATTCCGTCCATCTCCTACGTTCTACATATAGGTTTCTAATACACGAATTCGTACCAGCTTGTTTTCCCTACCCTTTCATTCCCTTACTTCAGCCCTTGATGACTAGGTGAGCAGTGAAAAAGTAAAGCAAAAGTGTTGATGTTGCCCACCGATTGCCTCCCGACTTCTTTTACCCTTCCCGCAATCCACAAAATTCGATGTTGCGTGAAGAAGATATTCCGATTTATTCCCCACTGTCACAATCCGAAGGCCATGCGTATTTATGGTTCAGGAGATGAAGAGAAAAAGAAAAGGCGAGAGGGAAGACCAAAACTCTTTTCGAGAAAAGAAGCCAGGGGTATCTCATGCAAATGCCATGCCCGAACTTGAAAAATCACAAGCATGCCTAGAAAGTCCGCCCCCCATTGCAACTCATGATGGATGATTGTATTAGAAGTCTCCTAGTTTCGAGTGGAAGGAGGTCTAAAACAAAGGAAACCGAGGAAAAGAGAAAATAAAAAGAAAGGATTAGGCGTCCGAGCCAGTTGTGCTTCCATGTCCTCATTTGAAGGGTGTCCGTGGTTGAGGTCGATGCGAGGAACTAGGAGACGGTGGCACCCTTGGTGGGATAGACGAAGATGGACCGGATGACGACTGAGAGGCTGACGATGGAGGGGGTATCTTGGATTTTCGAACAATAACTTTGGCCCAATCGGGTAGACGACCCTCCTTGGTAGTATTATTCTCCGAGGACTGGGAAGACGATCGCTTAGCTTCTCTACGCTCCCTAACAGCTTCTAGCGCCTCCTGATCATCTTTCTGTTGAGTCTTGAGCCTCCTACGCTCAAACACAGCTTGTATTGCCTCCTGATCATCAATCCGATAGGATTTGAATAAGTCGGGCTGTCCATCATTCCCGTTGTCGCTAGGACTGGTCGCCAATCGCTGCAAGGCGGTCTGCAGATGCTATACAATTCAAATCAGTCTTGGTTACTCTGTTATTAATGATGGGTTGGGGGGTTGTACTTCAGGGTCGGCAGTCTGTCTTTGCGCCATCCACGAGGCCTTGCCTTTTTCCCATTCAGATAGATCGGTTTGTTTAAGTTTTCTCAGTTCCTGGTCAATGCCCGCCGGAGCCATCTGCGCTATATTTGCTGCCGGTAGTTGGTTCATAGAGACGGCTTCAACAAAACGTTCATTAGAGACTGCACGCGTGAGAGCATATGTTAAATCTCTCCATTGTTCAGGTGCTCTGTTTTGACGGCTGTCCCACAAAGCAGATGACACATCCTTAGCAGCACTAGTTCTTAATCGCCGTCCTGGAAATCCAGCGTTCACATTGAACGCCCGAGTCAGATCGTTCTTGACGGTCTCCAAAGTGTCCCACACTATGTCACCACTGGGGGCGTTACTAGGGGGCTGCGCTTGTGATCGAATATGGACCTCTGCGCCCGGAAGCTGTACCGGAGGAATATGTGACTGCTGCAAGCAGGTGGCATCTGGCCCAGAGGGCTGCGGAGGGATACCAACCGAGCTCTGGGTTTCGACTGTAGGTGGTGGCTGTGGAAAAGATTGACCCCCGCTTGTAGGCATTCTAGGCATTGGATGCATGTGCATCGTAAGCATTGCAGGCGTTAGAGGCGCTGCGGACGTTGCAGGTCCTGTAGTTATCGGCGTGGATCTCTGTACGTTTGCAGAAAGATTAGGATGCCGCAGCGAGAATTGAGGTATACCCTGCAGGACAGCATAAGAAGACAGCGGAGGGAACTGATGATTTTGGCCATCCATGCTAAACGCCCCACTCAACATAGGTCCAGCCTGAGGTATAGGCGCCCCAGCTCTGCGTGCCTCATTTTCCTTAACCATATGGTCGGCTATGGCACGATCTTCTGCCGAGAGCTCGGCTTCCTCCACAGCTTCTTCCTCGAATACATCCATCATTTGGACATCTCGGATGCCACCTTTATACCTCTCGTCGCCTAGAATCAAATCCATAATGCGGTCCTTCCCCACGTATTTGGTCAGATCCTCTTGCGGAGGGTCTTCTGGCATTTGCCAGCCGCCTTTGGACCGTTGCGCTCTCTTGATGGGATGCTTCTTGTCGACGACGCGAGAGGCCAGTTGCATTTTCCAGATGGCCTGATTGAGCAGCCTCTCTTCGAATGTGCCACCGGAGACAAGACGATAGACAAATACAGGTTTCCGCTGGCCAATTCGATAAGCACGCCCAACAGCCTGTTGCTCATCTTGCGGGTTGAACTGGGCATCGAAAATAATGACTCTGTTTGCACCGGTAATATTCAGTCCCAACCCACCCGCTTTTGTAGAAATCAAGAACAGGTCTGTTTTGCCGTCGTTGAAGTCCTTGACCATACCGTGACGGTCACGCATGCGAGTACTCCCGTCCAAGCGCACGAGGGACACCCGCCGTTTGCGAAGCACGAGCTCTAGATAATCGAGCACATATTTAGAATGACTAAAGAGTAACACACAGTCGCCCATCTTCTTGCACTCCTCGAGAATGCGAAGCAATATTGGCATCTTCCATGAGAGCGAGAATTCGTCAACCGTTGGATCCCTTAACGCACGACGTAGGAGTGTCATTTCATCACTGACAAGCTGCTGAGGCAACAGTTTCTCGCCCTTGTCAGAATTATCTGTAGCGTTGTCTTTCTCATCCTTGAAGTTCTTGAGCCTGTCTAAAAAGACCGAAGGAGAAGCACATATTAAGCCCAGGTGATGAAATGCGACCAATGGCACGTTCTTATCCTCGCTTGAATGGTACGCTATAAACATCTCGTATGCTTGACGTTGAATAGGCGTTAGGGGTACGGTAATAACGAACTCCTTTTTGGTCGGGATATCGTGCTTGAGGACGGCAATCGTGATCCGGCTCACTTTCGGGGCGACTTCGGTCTTCAGAACTCGCAGCATTCTCAATGCGTGCTTTCGTTGGGTATCCGTGCTATCCATATCCAGGCCCTCTTTGATAGGATTTGCGTAACGGGCTCGAAACTCGCCGATGTCGCTGAGGTACTTGGGGGCAACCCAGTTGATCATGAAGTAGTACTCTTCCACATTGTTCGCCAGTGGCGACCCGGTCAATGCCACTCGGCTAACCGTCTTGAACTTCGACGTGGACATGTGGACACCGGTCTCTGGATTCTTCATCAGGTGTGCTTCGTCAGCAACCACAATGTTAGGCCACTCAATGAAGATGTTACGCATTTCCTCATCGGCAAAGCACGACCTGAAAAGAGAATACCCGATAATCATTATACCTCCCGTCTCGCCCCAAGCACGGATGACGTCTTTTCGCTGGTCAGCGTTTGACATCGAATCGACCCTGTAGATCTCGCCGAGGTCGTGGCCTGCAGGAAGCCAGTTTGTCAGCTCGTCGTCCCAGTTATTGACCAGACTTGCCGGGCAGAGGACTAGCGTTCTTGACTGGCGCAGCTCTTCTGGCACCTGAGAAGAGACGGTGGGATCGTCGGAGGCAGCGGCTTGGCCGATCGTGAGCAGGAGAGTGATGACTTGCATCGTCTTGCCCAGCCCCATGGTATGTGCAAGTAAACAGCCCTGTCTGTTCTTGGCGACCAGGAGTTGATCCCACATGAACCGCACTCCCGTAACCTGGTGATCCTTGATTTTAGAGGCGATCTCAGGGTGAATGTAGACAAAGCCCTGATCACTTTCTTTACTCTCGTTGACGATGATACTTCCGTGTTGACTGCCCAGAGCGTCACTACCCTCTGTTTCAAGTTTTTCACGGAGACGTTGACGACGTGCCTCTCGTTCTGCCGCTCCCAGATGGTCTATTTCTCGCACCATAGCAGCTTTACGGTCGCGGATAACCTTTTTCCGTTTCTTCTTCTTCTTCTTCTTCCCAGAAGCTGGTTCTGGCGGGGCATCACCATCACCATCACCTTCACCATCACCTTCACCGTCACCTTCACCATCACCCTCATTACTATCGCTAAGAGCGTCCGTAGCATCTGAGGCAGTAACCTGGTCTGCCTCCTCCGGCTTTGTTTGCGATGTTGAAGCGGGAGCCGTGTTTTGCTTCTCTTTGCGAATACTCAGCTTAGTCCACTCAAACCTATCGCTCAATCGCACAAGGAAACTCAAAAAGTCGATCCATGACTTAGTATGCAACTTGTGTAGATCCTTAAGCCTTTGCTTTCCTGCGTCATCCAGGTTTTTGAAGCGTCTAAGTTTATACACCTTGTTGTCTTTGTATATCTCAAACAACCGTAAAAAGGTGTAGGCAGCCAGTCCATCCTTCTTAAGGTGGGTATCATATGGTGCCATTGGCCATTCTCTATCTATAGCCGGTAAGATGAGATCTCGGAAGAGATCCCGAGGCTTGCATGAGTCGGCAAAGGAGAAAATAGCGTCAATGAATGGCTGGTCGGTATTCATCAATACATTGGCTACTTTCTGCTCAGCGGGCTCCAAATCCGAGATCCCCATGATCAAGGGAGAGTGCGTTCTCCCGATCGGCCGAATAGGAGATACCCTCGAACTGAGCTTCCCATCTTTAAGTTTTATCACACGGCGTGTATGATCAATAGGGCTTGTCAAGTCGACGACCGGCTCATTATTCCGTTTCGCGGATATCTGAACGTCTTTTTGAGAGCCAGTGAGTTTAATCCGAGTGGGCGTCTTCTTTGGTTCGTTGTCTATAAAGGGATCTTCACTAGGTATCGGGGCGTTGAATTCATCAGGTTCCGCCGGACTTTCGATTTCTCTATGATCCACATCCATCTCTTCATGTGATCCGCTATCATCAACCAACGGATTGTCCGGGACTTCATCGTCAATAACGAAGTCTCCCAGTCCATCCTCGGAATCGCTTGTTAATGTCTCTTCATCATCTTCTGTGGGAAGGCGCGGTCTCGATGGTTTTCTTCTTGGAGCTCGCGGTTGCACTATTTTGGGGGGCTCAGACGGGGAGTTGAGCAGCTGGATTAACCAAGAGCAGTATTCTCTGTCATGAACACTCGGTTCAAAGGAGGCCATCGAGGATTCAAGCTCCGTCACATTGCGATAGTCGTTCACCAAAACAACAGTCTTCTTCCAGTCTTCTATGCGAGCTGTGAGTTCACGGAGTTCGCGTTGGGCCCTGTCTATTGCGTGCTTCAATCCCGTTCTTCTCCCTTGTTTCCAAATACTATTCGCTTTACTGGCGTATTTCGGTAATTTGTTCGTCGCCCATTCTTCGGCGAGCTGTGCGATGATCCTTTCGAAGTTGGAATTCTTCTCTTCAATGGTAAGTCCACTCGGAGGCAACTTTCGATTAGCTTTCTCAATCCTTTCGGCCTCGATTTCTCTCCATGTGTCAGAATCGTATTCCATGTCATCATCTGACTCTCCGTAAAGTGGTAGAAGCTTGTCGTGCTCTGGATTGTTTGCTCCCCGAACAACATCTGACTTTGTGGTTGCGGTTTGCTCACTGGGAGCTTGACGAAGAAGATGCCGCTTAATTAACCGGTGAGTTTGAATCATCCGTCCAGGGATTAATCGGCTCGTGGAAATGTAGTTGATCTCCTTATCCCCCTCTGAAAGCTTCCCCGACTGGCCTAGTTGATCATAGTTGAGAATGTCAAATCTACTAGTGGATTTGCCACCAAGGTAGCATTCAGAGAGCGCGTTGTCGATGACGTGATCAACTGTCTCTTCGGCCGGCCGTGCAGCAAGCGCCAGGGCATGTTGCACAACATCAGCCTCGGTCGCAATGTTCCGGTCTCTGTCAGGGTCAAGCTCTGTGTTGACAAGGATGGGAGCGATCCTCCGTTTCTTGGTTGGCTTGTCCGAGTTGTCCTGATTAATCGAGAGAGGCAATCCATTTACCGATGGCAGAGCTGCCTTTATAGATGTAAGTGGTTGAGGCTGAGATACATCTTTCGGTATTCTTGCATCGGGAACCTTGATCTCTGCGTTTGGTCTACGAGCTTCTTGAGCCACGTCGGCTTGTTCAAGCTGGTTTGGCACAGCATCATCTTCTTCAAACTCAGAGGCTTGTCTCTTTCGGTAAAGTCGATATTGGTTGCTTTTCAATCGGATTTCTTGGATGGCTTTCTTGAAAGTGGATTTATGCTTCAGTATCTTGATACCAAGTTCAGCACATAGCTCAGATTGATCGTAAGTTAGCAGGACTTCGCCGTCAACTTCATGTTCCCGAAGGGCTGCTTCTAACTTGTCGAGGGGGGGGAGTTTGAGAGTGGTCGGTGACGAGCACCATGTGTGATCAGTCGTGCACAATTCCTGGACGACTCTCTCCACGTCCCAGTACCAGGGATCATCCATCTCGTAGTAGAGGATTATTTAAGCGAGAGCCACAAAAGCATTTGGCCCGATACGCGACTAAATAAATGGTTAGTGTAAGCTAAAGGGGTATGCGAGAGTGAAGACCGAAAAACAGTGCGAGTAGCGCAAGGCCAAGGTTCTAATCACTGCTGTATTCCTACAAGGTAATATGTAGATCTCAAAGCGCGCAGTAAGACCAAACAGAGGAGGACGAAGAAGATACCAAGGCATGTACTTGGCACCCGTTCATTTATCTCCTGTACCAGTCTCCACGGTCCAGTTGTCGCATAAGTGCAGAAAAATGCAAGAAAATAAGCTTACCTGAGCGGTGCCGACCTGCGCGGAGTGCAAAAACTTTCAGAATATGCTTCACTCCCAGAATAGCTAGCGCAAGCTTAAAAAGAGTGTCGCAACATCAAACCGCCTACGCAGGCACGAGAAAAATGCAGGCCACCAGATGTGATGATCCGAAGGAAGCTCTGAGGACATGTACCTGAGAAATCAGGGTAGAGACGCAAAATTCCTAGGTTCAGGCGGTATCTTATTTTCCTAAGGCGCCAGACTTGTATTTTGCCAGTCAGAGTACCAAGGAAACCGCCTCGCAAACCAGTAGTACCTCAGCTTTCACTTTCGACTCAATGATATCAGGCGATGTAGGATAGTCGCGCAAGTTTGCAAAGTGATCGAGAATTTCCTAAGGAAGTAATGAGCATGGAGTATCAAGCACTAGCATACCAACGAACGGGTTATTTTCAGGCCAAAAGAAAGGATGCGCCAGATGAGGCCAGGTTGTTTAATGCGGAACAGGTACACGCGATATCACGAAGTACAAGTACAAGGCAAGGTAAGTACCTTACCTACCTCCGTAGGTACGGGAGGGAAAGCCCCAGTATCAAAAAAGCGTCCAATCAGAAAGGTCGGCGCACCAGTACTAGGGACTCCGAAGAGATACTGACAGGTACAAGGTAGAGGTCACTTGCGCAGTATGTATTTATTATTCGGTAGGTTATCCGGATCGCAAGGCGGAGGTAGTTCGGTACGAGGATACCGTGAAGTGGCAGGTGGTGGTATTATATGTAGACTTCAATGTACATTCGAATAACGAGGCTCTTCAGGCGGTTTTAATGGTCTGGGCAACTTGGAACGACCATAATGTTCGAACCTGATTGCAGAATTTACGTAAGTATACGTTGAATATAGAGGGCGGACGGCGGCATCGATCGAACATTACCATCAAGTTCATAATAGCATCGGTACCAGTACTCTGTCGGTCGCTTCGAGATTCTGCCCTGCCACTCGGCCGTGCGCCAGGATTGGATTCAAAGGAGGCGCATTTGAAATAAAGTCCTAGTCTACAAAGGGGGACAGTTTATAACATGAAGCCTAGAGGACAGTCATTCGGTCTGAGGGAAGACTTCATAAACAAATCATCATATCAAGATACAGCCAACAGCCTTACGACAATGAAACCTCGAGATTTCCGGGTTGCGACAGCCAATGTGGGACTCGATAGACGCGCCCAAAGTGTGGGCCATCCCCGCATTTAGCCCCATCGCGACGCGGATAACCAGGCTTTCACGTGATGTTTCAGCTAAGGCATTCGCTATCTTTGAACAATTTCGTTATAATCTATCTACTGCTGCAGGCGTACAAGGAGGTGATCCTATGAGATGTAAGCGAGATATCGCTGTAATTACTCCATGAATAAACGTAGGATTTAATTATTGTTTGTCTTGTTATGTGTGTCCTTGTTGATGCCTTGTTCTCCGTTTCTGGGGGTTTCATACAATTTACTATGTGGGGCTTAGAGCCTAAGAAGCGCTAGGGTGGCCACAGCATTTAGTATCGTCACTCTTGGCTGGCGCCACCCCTGGGAGTTACATCTAATAGATCCATCCCGCAGTAGAAAGTTCCATGAGGAGGGGTACGGATGGAGGGGCAACGTCACTTAGAGAGCAGCAACGCTCACATTCCTCCTATGTATATTGTCTCAAAACAGATTAGATTGAGGTGCTTTTATATTCGCGGAAATGTTTCAAGTAATGCTGTTAGTTCGTATTTTGTTTCACCACTCAGCTACTCCATGGGTGCTATTTTAATTCAATAGGGTAGGTGTCCTGCAACGGCTTAAACCAACAAACAAACGAGTAAAAGAATAAAAATAGATTGTGACTCCATAAACAGAGGTCAAAATGACTGCCCTCCGTATGTATGTAGACGGGCACCTCCTACCTCTTCGCGCATCGCATATTCCACGTATTAGCTTACTGGCTTGTGGGTCATGCCTTCGCTGAAAGTAGGTGGTAGTAGTACTAGTAAAAACCAGTACGATGTAGGCACCTTATTACTGAAGTAGCATTGGATAGTAGTGTTGGTAAGTCCGACGATAACCTCTGGTCACGCAAAACTGGACTTTTGTCACATTAATAAGCAACATCTCAAGTTCCATAACCGCAAAGAGCCCCGTCTCGGCATTCTTTACAATACTATATTTTCCATATTAGTAAACGAATAGTCTGAGATTTTACGAGCAGTAACTTATCTTCGCATTTTAATTAGCCGAACAGACTCAACCGCACACATCATATTTCCTCACACCAAGTGAGATTAAACAACAAACTAATCGCATCCTTAGTCTGCCCAACCCTGTTTTACGGCTATACAGCTAGAAACCAACAAGAAGGCAAGCTTTTTGATTGGGGCAAAATGGCAGACTACCCGCCGGACATCACGGCCAGCGAAGGGACCAGGCTGACCGAAGTCGCGAAGGATTGGGCACTTGCACATGGCCTCACAGTCCGGCCTCCCCCTGCAGTGGTCGCGAACGAGGCCGACCCTTATGGCATACTGGCAACCGCGGTGCCGGTGACTCTGTTTCCCAGCCCTTTCCCAAAGGTCTGCTTCGAGCAGGGAATCGCCGTCCAGAAGGCGTACAATGAGCTATATGCTTCTATCAGTCAAGATGAGGAGTTCTTGGCTCGAGTTGTAAAGGAGTAAGCCAAGCCACAAAATCACCATACATACACAACATGAAAAGAAAGAAAAGGCAGAAGAATGACATGAGAACCATCAAAGGAAGAAAATGAAAAGAAGAAATGTTTCAGGACTTAATTCTTCCTCCTTGTCCAGGCTGATGCGTCTATCACAGCATAGGTAACAGTGACGATTTTATTACCGAGCTGTGGAAAGTCCACTTACGAGTGAAGGAAGAGGGCTATGTCCAGGTGCGTAGACACAATTATATATAACAACAAACTTACTGCTAACATAGCGAGTGAGTAGACCAAGACCTTAGGCCTATTCAGGTCAGATTACATGGTTCATCAAGACAATACCAGCTCCGGACCCCAGATCAAACAGGTCGAGTTCAACACTATAGCCTCGTCCTTTGGAGGTCTTTCATCTCAGACCTCTCAGCTGCACAAGTGAGTGATCACGCCTAGATTCCCAGAGTTTCTACTGAAATAATGCATGTAGATATCTCGCATCGACAGAATACGAGCTTCTTGAGAAGTCAATTAAAAGGGGTACTCTCACTTTGCCCCCTAACGAGAGCGCTACGGGTCTAGCCTCGGGTATCCGGGAGGCATTTCACGCCTACGGCGCATCGAGGACAGGACATAGCAATTGCGTCATCTTCCTAGTGCAAGACGGGGAACGCAACATCTTTGACCAGAAACATTTAGAGTATATGCTTCAATCATCCCAAGAGTCAGCGATCATCCCGGTATTCCGACTCCCATTTTCAGAGATCCAGCAGCATACACGACTTGCCGAGAGTGAGGGCGGCAGCAGCAGCAAGGGACGAGAACTCTTATATACGCCGCCGCAGCTTTCCGCGAATCACACATTTGAGGTCGCGGTCGTGTACATGCGCTCCGGGTATGGACCAGGCGACTATCCGGACAAGAACGCCTGGGAATCGCGGTATCTTCTCGAGCGCTCCGCCGCTATCAAGTGTCCTTCAGTTCTAACACAGATCGCTGGGACTAAGAAGGTGCAGCAAGTTCTCGCCACGCCCACCACCTCCGCCTCCACCTCCGCTTCGTCCCCCTCATCCTCCTCGCCGCCCCCGTCCTTACTATACCAATACCTCCCCAACACTCGAGCATCCTCTATCGCCGATCTCGCAGGGACATTCACGAACATCTACCCCCTTGACACCAGCGCAGCGGGGCTTAAAGCGCGATCCCTAGCCCTCGACAGTGAAGAATGCAAGAAATACGTGCTCAAACCGCAGCGCGAGGGGGGCGGGAACAACATCTACCGCTCGTCCATCCCAGCTTTCTTAAAAAGCATCCCGGAAACGCACTGGCCTTCGTACATCCTCATGGAACTCATCACTCCGCCGCCTGTCCGTAACACGATCCTCAGAAACGGAAACCTAGAACAGGGTGGGGTGATTTGCGAGTTGGGGATTTATGGCACTTGCTTGTGGGATAGCGCCGGGCGAGAAAGAGGAAAAGGGGGAGGAAAAGGAAAAGCGGAAGGGGGAGTGAAAAAGGAAGGGGGAGGAAAAGGAAAAGGAGAAGGGGGAGGAAAAGGAAAAGTAGAAGGGGGAGGAAAAGGAAAAGTAGAAGGGGGAGGAAAAGGAAAAGGAGAAGGACGGGTAAAACCAAAAGAGGGAGGAAAGAAGATGATATTGCATAATGAGCAAGTAGGCTACCTGCTAAGAACAAAGGGCGATCAGAGCGAGGAAGGCGGTGTGGCCGCCGGGTTTGGATGCATGGATAGCTGTGCCTTGGTCTAGTCTAGACAAGAGTGGGATGAGTTTTGGGTGTTACGGGATACATATAAGAAGGGCATTTAGAAAAGAATATGAGCTGGTGTGCGCATTTTTAGATTTTATATGCTCTACTTGCTACTATCTCCTGACCTAATTATATATAGGTAGACAATGGGCAAAGCATGAACAAGAATATCTCCTTTAGAGATTGATAGCCTAGGCTAGATTAGATCCTGGGTGAATGGTCTAAAGACGATAGATATAGTGAACGAGACAAGGCGCGGTGCAATGGATTGATTGACTTGGTTTTTTGTACACGCTTTATACGTTACATATCTACATACAACAACAACATCTCAACACTATTCATACAAATACTAGATTCCCAAACTCTCATCTCATGTCCTTCCCTTTATAGACAAAAGAGAAAAGGCTTCTGCGCGTATCTATCACCAAAGGAGGTCTGCGAGAAGACAGACAAGCGTTAGGAGGTTTAATTACGTGAAGTTGGGTATTCGTCTCCCCCAAGCACAGTTCGGTGCAACCGGATAGATAGGTAGTCATTCCAGCACCTCTCTCCGTACCAGCCTCTCCTGCCCCTATTTGTCTGTCTGATCACGGGACTCTCAGGGGCGGAAGAGGAGAGAGGAGAAGAGAGAATCCGGCGTGTTCTAGAGGGCGGACATAATACGATACGAATTTGTGCATCATCCGTTTTCGATCTTTACTGGTTCTGCTCGGTTTGCCCGCCACGACGGAGGACCTGGAAGGACCCTATTTGCCAGGACAAAAACAAAATGTCATTAATAACTTGGCTTCAAATATAGATACAGGGCAGGAGCTCGGGTTCGGACGTATAGCGTAGCGATGTAGGAAGGGAATGGGGGGTACGGTTGGTTGGCTTACTCTGATAGATACGTAGTTTCGTTTTCGTGTTGCCCTCGGTGTCGTTGAATTGGTGCTGGGTAGCATCGCCCTCGACAAATACAGTAGACCTATATTCCGTGGAAACAGAGAAGATATATGTCAGTAAAAGACGTAAACAGAAGAGAAAACACGGCCAGCATAACTCCGTTTCGTTGTATGAATCCAATTATTCAATTGAAGTTTTTTTTGGAAGACGACATGGAATTGATATTTCCCCGGAAGGCATGCACCCCCGTGTTCCCGTGCCTATTCATTTCCTTCCTCTCCGGTTGTTTTGTTTGTTATTTATTTTTCTTGTTTTCCTTTCCAATTTACGTCCCGCGCACGCAAAATTTCCCTTATAAATTATAAGGGCTTATCCGAAATGCCAATTGCAGACGCAATTGCAAATTTCAAGCCGCTTGAAAGAAAAAGAAAAAGGAAGACAAATGTCAAGAGAGAAAGAAAACCCACCCCTTAGCCAAGCTAGTTAAGAAGTCCCTCTGGGGGCCCTCCTCAATGAATGCGGCGACGCGGAACCACGAAGTCTTCCTATTCTCGCCGCGACCCTCATTGCTCGCGATGGCGTACTCGACGAACGTCTTGCCGGTGCTCGTGGCCTTGACCTCGGGCGTGGCGGCCAAGTTGCCGACGAGGGTGATCCTGGCGATCTCACGGCGCGCGGAGACGCTGAATGCGCGGCTGGCAACGCCGGCAGCGGCGCTGGTGCTAGTAGCAGCGAGACGCCAGGCAAGGAAAGAAGACATCGTGAGTTAGGTAGGGTTTCGGTATAGTCGGAAGGGAACTGGGTTGGGTTAAGTTTGGGGAAAAGGATAATGCTGGTTGACTTGGTTGGTTGATTGATTGATTGATTGAGACCGTTACACGACGAACAGACTTGGACTGAATTTTCGAAAATTCCCTGTAGAATTGCATAGCACAGCTTGAAAGCACAGCCCTCCAATTTGCCAGGATGGGGTGCATTGAACGCGACGGGCAGAACTACTAGTTACATACCTACCTAACCTAGGTACCTAGCTGTTTAGCTTGAAAGCCAATTAGATTCCCTGCTTGTTAGCTTGTGTGGATTTTCTTGACCAAAGAGAACCAGTACAGACAACAAGCACTTTACCTGTATATACGCCTCATATGGAATCATTTAGGTAAATACATAATCTAGGTATATCCGAGTTATGCATGTATTCATAAATAAATTATAGAATCTGTCAAGATATGAAAAAAA
>Ga0247782_1000080_pt1 | contig 133457 bp, 99 predicted proteins | sample UWRJL019104C5_FD_179928 | JGI IMG/M metagenome (GOLD analysis project Ga0247782, IMG submission 179928) | Plant litter microbial communities from Arlington Agricultural Research Station in Wisconsin, United States - UWRJ-L019-104C-5 | ecosystem: Environmental > Terrestrial > Plant litter >... | reverse complement strand
ATAATTAAAGCTTTATTTAATAGCTTGCTTTTATTTTAATAATTTATTATTTTAAATAATATATAAAATATAATATTTTAGTTTATATTTATTAAATATTTTATTATATAATATTAAAATAGCTTATTAATATATATTAATAAAAATATATAGCAAATTATATATAGTATAATAGCTATTATATATTATTTAGCTTTATTAAAAAAAAAAGTTATAACTTTTTATATAGCAAACAATTAACTTAGTTAATATTATTATATAAAAAAAACAAGATTATAAAATAAAAAATTACTTTATATATAAAATGCAAAAAAGTTATAAGCTACTAGGGCAGCTGCTATATAAAAAATAGCAAAAAAGCATGCAAGTAGTAATTATATAAAAAAGCAAAAAACTTGCGCGCAATGCTATAAAATATATAGTAAGCCTAGCTATAATATGCAAACATATTAAAATAAACAAAAAACGTTTAATAAATCAAATTTTAAATAGTTTTAATTAATTTCTTATTATATAGTTAAGTTATAAGAGATTGTTTGTATAGAGGTTAGAAAAAGTGTGCAATTGACCTGGGTGTGCAATTAACCTGTGGGATACGTTACTTTAAAAATTTTTTAAAGAGAGTAGGCAATTAAGTACTAAAGTACATATTATACTGTACGGCCGCCGCCAAGTGCCACTCACGGCAAGCACCTGGCAGACTGTTTGCTGCGGTTGGCGATTCTATGGTATCTGGCCAAAATAGATGTTGGGCTGCAATAACAGAACTCAAAATTGTGCCAGCGCCAGCATCTCATTCATGTCTACCCAAGCAACTCAAATCGGGAGTCCCGACGCCGCCCAAGACCTCTACGGCCTCGGTGTGCGCGTTGGCTTCTATCTTCAGGCACTGGGGATGATTCTCTACAACCACGAGAATACATCAGACTACGGAAAGGGCCTGAAATTAGCTTCAGGCAGCATTACCCTTTCGCTACTCGCGTCCTGGTTCGTTTCAGCAGCATATCAGTCATTTAGTCCTAGCGAGGCAATTATTGTGTTGCTGGTATTAATAAGTCTGTCTTTCCCCGCTAAATGTACACTCTTGAACGCTCGGACAATTATTGACGAGACAAGGGGTCTGATAATTCTCCTTGTCGTCGAGCTTGGGACGTGTGGCGCTCTACTGTGGACTTTTGCTCGGCTTATCGACACGCTGCCGACCCTCGGGACGGACAACGTAGTATTTTTCTTCGCTAAAGTGGCTCTCAACGGATGGTTCAAGACCTTTGCCTTGATAATCTGCGTCATAGACGCAGTTACCTCGATTCAGTTGGTCATCAATATCACCCGCCTTATCAAGATAGCTTGGAAGTACAAGAGAGGCAGTTTGAGTCTATCAAAGGCTACTGAGGAAGGCGATTCGGTACTAAATGATCCATTGAAGTCCAAAATCGAAAGAATACTGAATTGGAGTGAAATGGAAGTTATGATCCGATTGCTCAACTGGTTGATCTGGATCTTAGTCGTTATTGCTGTTGAGCTTACCTTGCGTTGGAATCACCTCTCGCCTTCGACTACTCTACGGTCCCCGGGACAGTTGATCCCGTTTGCTACAGGGATCATCATCTTCACTGACAGTGTCTTTGTCGCGGTGTGGCCTCGCCATAAAAAGCTGCTCCCTAATATAATCGCCGGTATTTCCAGGTTGATTCGTATTTGTGGACGCTTCGGTGACAGGTGTCGGGAGCTTCTCCAGTTAACAGCGTCTGTGGCCGTGAAGTTTGCTCGAGACTGGTGGGAACACAATGGCAGACCGATGAGACCTTCCCAAAATACTACATCGCCAAATATTCAGATTGGTTCTAATTAGCAACGCTAGAAACAGCATTGGAGCAGCATAGACACCTTGAAATCTTAATTGGGATGATGGCTCCAGTTTTCCCTGCTTACTTTCTTTCGCCTCGATGTTGAAGGTTCAGGGGTAATTAAAAAGGGAAGCAAGCCAGTCAGCTATCTAGGGTATCTCACAGTATGATTCATTCACGGGATTGAAGGTTATGATCAGATATAGAGCAAGGAGAACTAGATTGTTGGCAGAGCTCATGATGATTATCTGGGAGGACTAATGTGACGATGAATCAAGCCGCCGCATAACCACCGCTTAATTACTATGTCTTGTGGGTTCATTCAAGACAAAGAGTGTTAAACTAATGACTTATGTCAGATATTAATTAAATCTCTCAGGTGGCATACTTGCCACGGTTTTGTATACGTACGCTCACTCTTTTGTTTCTCATGTACTTCCCGAACGAGACTTCGGGAGTGTCTAAACACCCCATCTCGATGTCGGAGGTCGTAATATCGAGCGCCTGCATCCGAAACTCTACTAGCCCACCCATCGTATCCTGCGGATCCGCCAGGACGATATGGAATGCATCCGGAAATTTTGGAGCTCGGACGATTCTCGGGAAACAGAACTCCTGCAGGGTGCTAGTCAAAGTCACCCTTTGCCTCATAAAGTCCCACAGAACCCATCGTTCTTTCCTTTCAGGCGGCCATTGCGGCGGTATTCGGAATCGGAACACGTACAGGTGGCTGTTTGGTACATTGGGAGTTGGTGCATATGCCGGAAAAATATCGAAGCTGGTCTCCAGTCCTTTGTGGCCCAACCGGACCCAGCCATGTTCCTCATCCGGGGCGATCCGAAGATAGAGACCGTCGGTGGGTACTCCCGGCGAAAATTTTGGCGAGGGAAAGACTCTAAGTGATTTGTCTCTGTATCCAACCTTGATCCAGTCAAAGATTTCTTCGAAGACCTCCTCATTGAGGCGTGTTCCCCTGCTTCCTTGGCGGGGTGATTTGGGCCCATGGTTGCTAATAATCGTTGATCGTTAGTACGCGGGGGTGAAATGATGAAAACAGTATCGAGTAGGACCTCACTGAATAGCAATGGCTGTATCATGTCCCTTGTACGCCGTAAATACTACCGACCCACTTAATCCTTTCTCCGTCTGGATTTTGTATTCTAGCTGGTTTTTCCAGCACCTGGTGCATGTTCCCGTACTAGTGACAGGTTTTCCCGGTCTGGTATCCCCGCGGTACCCGCTGATATTCAGGTGATCATCACCGAGGTCGTCGTGACCGAGCTTAAGAGCAAAGCCGAAGCCGCGATGGCTAGGTTCATTCCTTTTATGGACCAGAATAGCTCCGTAGTCATTCTCCGCATTGGTACTGGAGGGCTTCTTGCGGTACGAAGACGAGATAAAGAATTCCAGATCTTTACTAGCCGGATCAATTTCGTCCCTCGACAACTTGCCTTTGGACGGTTGAAGGATCACGAGTTCTTGGGACTTGTTTCCGTCCGCATCGATGAGGTTATGGCCTGCCGTCAGGATGACGTGCTTTTCGGCGTCGGGGATGTTGATGTAAAAGCCAGTTCCATATAAGTAGTTCCTATCTCCTTTGGGCTCATATTCATGTAAGCTCGGTCTATAGTTGTAAGAAAGGGGCGAAAAGAGTGAGAGCAAGAATCTGACCTCCTTGCTTGAACCGCAACTTGACAATCCAATCGTCCCGACCTTGGATCTGGGCGAATCCTAATCCTTTACGATCCTCAGGTGCCGGCAGCCTATCCCAGTCGGGGTCGTAGAGGTCCGGATGAAGCTCGAAAGATGGAGACATTGACCTCGCGTTAGGAATCAGATGTGTTAAATGCGAAAAGGAGGGAGCTTCACTGCTATAGTGCTTGCTCTAAGCAATGAAAGTGATAATAGTAAACTAGATGTATTATTATTATTATTATTGTACAGGGAAAGAAGCACGCCACCTGACAGGTTCCCTGCCAAGCTGAATATGTTCTAATATATGGGTCTTTGGACAGCGTAGATGGAGATGGCAAGCCCTCTTTTTGTTGCAAACTGTACTAAGCCGGTATTCAAGGGTGACACTAGCCACCGCGGGGCTACGTATTTTAAGACTTCTTTCGGTAGCTATAGTTGCTTTTCAACATGCCCCGCTTGTTGTTCGTACACATTTCGGTTTCCCCTTTATCGGTGTGCTTACCCAGCTACAACCTCATAGGTGACTAGTGCGCACATACATAGGCGACACGAGCCGCATAGTTACTATACGTCGTCAACCACCTCAGTATTAGCGATACGGTCTTGATTATGGGCGCCAGGTAAGGCCGCTATCAGGGCGAGTTGGGCAGCGACAACAGTAGGTCCCGCGCAGATTTGTGCTTAAGGGGCGCACTAAAAGATAATTACTTGGTATTGTGACAGCATACCCATATTACTACATCGTGTTGTAGTACAGGGTCAAGGCGACATAACATGTATGGTACTTATGGGCAGAGGGCATTCGTGTTTAGGATGGCGTCTTCCCAGTTCACATCCAGTTCGTACGGTCAATCAAGTCTCATATGCCCTTACATTCAGCATGTCGAACCGGTGGTGGTCACGGCAACGATCTCCTAAGGCTACATCAGCCCCACACTATTGCCTATGCAAGAGGGTAAGACGCCTTCAGAATCGAGGTACGTACTCAGTGTCTGCTGTTGATGAGCACTGGGCGACGAGTTGTTGTCAGTATGATTGGTGCCACGTACCTGTCGGAAGTAAGAACAATATTGTAACCTTGCATATAGTAGTAAGTAACAGTTACCTCATTCTGGAGGATGAGATGGAGAATATTTCTGCAGGTTATATGGTCGTAGGCCTACATGAATGCGAGTAGAAGAGGTTAAGAACCCTTCACAAGACTCTCTCAGCATTTAAAGGGTTGTCTGCACAGTCTACTCTACTTTGTTGGGCGTGAAGTCGAGCTCCCTTTGCCCTTCCATCCTGTAAGCTGACGTTGCTATGTACAATGAGTTTCACTCCTAAGGCTATAGTTCTTTACCTCAAAGCCGCAAGCGGCGCTATTCCGCTTGATAGACCCGGGATTTATCTGGTTTCAGAAGAAGGGGGTGATCTGAGTGAAAGACACTGGATCGGAGCTGAGCTTCGTGATCAAAGTTTTATCACCTCTGACGTGAGAGAAAATACTCCGGCATTATACATTCTCACTGGAGACGAGGTGACTATATTCACACACATGTTTAATGAGTAAGATGTAGCTAACCACGCCCACAGCGGCGAGTCTTCTGCGCTGATAAGAACAACTGCCTCCGCTGTTATCAATATGACGAAGAAGAGGAGGGGTGGGAGGAAGACAGCCTCCGTAGTAATCAAGAAGTCGTTATCCCCCCTTCAAGCCGACTGAGTGGATGCAGGACTGGCAGTAGCCAATTTGTGTTCTTTCAGGGCCAGTTCGGCGAGCTCCTAGGAGTCCAAGTCCAGCTTGATGGCGGTTGGGGAAGGACTCCTAAAATCCCCATTTGCCGTCACGAGGAGACTCCCCATTCGGTTATCGCTTCAGATGACGGTCTCTTACACATGTTGTATGTCCACCAAGACAACCACATCCATCATACGGTTATAAACCCCGAGACCTGGAGACATCACGGTACATTTCTCTCCCCTTTTTCATCCTTCATCTATACATCCACTAAAGGCCAACAGACACTGTCCTCCCCGGTACAAGCCTCGAAAGCGATCAAATCACCAATTTTATAGCGATTGCAGACAATGATATGAACTTCGAAATTTGCGCTTTGTCGTCTACAGAAAAGCTCATACGAATCGACAAAGATGGGGTGAAAACTGAGTTAGGGAGAATTACCCAGGGTCAGTTTGTCGCCACCTCCAGTCAAGAGTGCGTCATCATGATGTTGGGTTTAATTCGTAAGGCGATCAAAGCAGTCACAGGTACGAAGCATAAACGGGTATGATGGAACGGAGGGGCATGATGAACTGGCTATATTAAAGTACGAGTAGTAGCTCGGGTTATCCGAGTGGCCTAGTTGTCAAATACAACGATTCCAAAATGAAACAAACAGCACGGTAATAACATTAGCCTATCTTACTATGCAGAAAAATTCTGTTCTCTCTCCAATAGTGGGCTATTTGTTTGACCCTACACAATGATCTGCCACGTCTTTGGACCTTTCGTGCGGGGGTGTATACTACCACGATCCTGTCTCAGCGACTATTATTCTGTTACAATCCAAGCCCTGGTCAGTTCCTGACACCGGCATATCTGTACAAGATACGCCCAAGTAGGTATGGAGTGTTACTAGGTACACAGATATTCAACAAGCCATCTCTTTACCACTGGTCATCCCACCTCACAGGTCATAATTGAGGGCATCGATCACTTTCAGTGGTTGTGATGCAGTGGTAGGCTGAACTTCGCATTCCGTGGTTTTCTCATGGGTTCATCTAACCTAGCTCTTTCCCCCATATTATGTACATAGTCCCATCGGCAAGTGATACTCGTATTCAGTTGAGTGTTAGGATAGCCTGTTAGAATTACTGACATTAGTTAAGTAGGTTGTTGTGCCTGAAGGAAAACACTGTTTACTCACTACACATAGTAATTAAGGGAAAATAAAGCTGTTCATTCTAGAGAGTTCGGCGCTCGTTCATCAGCCTATAACTAAGATTACTCCCCCCCTTACGGGCCAGCACCTTACGGGCCACTTCTCAACGCCACAAACGCGCTCAACGCGTTTTTAGTCTTTTTGCAATTTTTTCCTCACCTTTACTTATATAACTTTATAAATTTTATTATTTTAATTGCTTGCTTTTTTTTTTTATTAAAATGCTTGCTACAAATTAAAAAAAGCATGCAAAAGCTGCTGTATATAATATAATGCTAAGTATATTATAATGTGTAGCAGCAAAAAAGTAGCATATTAAAAAAATATATATTTAATGCTGCCTTTAAAAAATTTTAACTTAAAAGAACACTTATTATAACTTTTAAGCTTTAGTACTACTTTTAAAAGCTAAATTAGCTAATTAAGCTATTAGCTAGGCTATATTAAGCTATATGCTTATACTTATTAAATTATAAGCCTTAGTATAATATATGCTTACTACTTTTTTAAGCTTATTATAGCTTAGTTATACGTAGTACTATAGCTAGCTTAAGCATAATCTTTTTATATAAACTACTAAATTTAAAATAATTAACTATTTAAAAGTTAATAGCATAACTACTGCTAATATTTACTTTTTTTTTAATTGTTTAAAAGCTTTTTAAATAGCTTATATTTTTATAAACTATTTTTATAATGCAAACAAAATAAGCATTAGCTAAAGCATAAGCTTTAACTATTAGGTTATTATAAGGTTGCATACTTTTAAAGCTTTTAAAAAAAATATAAAAAAAAGCTAATAAATTACTTTTTTAAAGTATATTAAAAGCTTAAAAGTAGCCTTTTTGCTATTAATAATTTTTATAAGTATTTATATATAAAGTTAGTAGTTTTTTAACTAAAATTTTAGCTTATAAAAAGACTAGCAGTTTTATATAAGTTGTAAAAAATAAACAAATAATAATATAAGCATAAAATAGCTTAATAATATTTTTATACTTTTTAAAAAGGCTAAATATAGCAATATATAAGTAGTTTTAGTATATAATAGCTATAATTTACATACTAATAATAAGTTTTTATAGCTTTATATATTAAACAAAATATAGCTAGTATTTTATAAACTATACTATAGTTATATAGTATAGCTATTAAATATTGTAGTGTTTGCAGCGTTAAAAAAAAAGCTAAAGTTAAAAATAAAAAATTATATTTTATATACTATTAAAAGCAAGCTTTTTAAATAAGAGGTTATATAGGCTTTTTAGCTTGCTAAAATTAATATTTTAATGTTTATAACAATTAAAAATATATAGAAAATAATAAAAATATAGCTAAAAAATTATATAAAGCTATTATTTTTAAAATATGTTATATTAAAAAAACTAAAGGTTTTTATAGTACGTATAAAAGCACTTTATAAAGTTAAACAGCTATGTACGCCTAATTTTTTAGCCTTTGTTATTTTAATTGTTATTAAAACGCTTTTAAAAAGCTAAAAATTATGCTAACTTAGCTATAAACTAGCTAGGTATAATAAAGTGTTAGCTATGCTAGCTTAAAAAGTTTTATATTATAAGGCCTTTAAAGCCTTTAATAAAAAGTTATATAAAATTGCTAATTTAAAACGCAAAGTTAGCTATTTAAAGCTTAAAGTAGCTTAAAAGCAAGCTTAAGTGCATTAAAGTGTAAAGCTTGCACCTAGCAAGGCTTTTATACGCATAGCTAATATTTAGCAAGCTAAACTAAAGTTATATAGTAAGGTAGTATATAAAGATAATGCAAGTAATTATAAAGTGCTTGCAAGGCCTAAAAAGGCAGGTAAGGGCCTTAAAGCAATAAAATCGGAAGCAGAGGACTGTATTGTAGTTAGAGGCGCCAGGTAATTGACTATAACCTTGTTGGTTGTAAGTAGCGAGGCCTTCAATTGCAGTAGGCGGTTTTGGCCAGAAGTGGCCCGTGAGGTGCTGGCCCGTGAGGGGGGGAGTAATCTTACCTAGCAGATCCTACTGCCTTAGTCCATCCTGTTAGTAAAAGCCTTAGAAAGAGAGTGGCTTGCCAGAACACGCGACATCCATCCCTATCACCAGCACAATCCTATATCTAAGACGGACCACTGTTCAGAATTGGTTCCATCAATAGCTGTAGAAGCTATAATGAAAAGGAGTCAGTTAGTATTGTTCAAATGGTCACAGCCTAGGAGCAATTGTCAGGCAAATAGCAGTTCAACCTACCCATTGTTCCAGCCGCGAGTCATTGTCCTGGAGCTTCTGTAACTCGGTATCCAGCCGCTCTGCAATAGTATCATTTCTTGATCAGTGACAAGAAACAAGACACATTCTATTCTTTGTCCGTTGTCGGAGCAACAGAAGGCATGCGAAGAAGGCCTTTAATGGACGGGTCGTACTTACCAGCTGTGCAATGTAATACATCCTGGAGATCCGCGTCGTCTTGGAGGCTTCTCAGGAATTCGCCCGCCTCCTCATCCGAGCCAACCTGGCTGATCTGGAAGCGAACCACTGAACGGGGAGAATTAGCGGCCAAAGAGGGAATTAACCAAGGAGAAATTGAGAATAGTCAACACTTGCCTTTCGGATCGTATCCGCTGTCTCGGAGGACAGTACGACACTCTAGGATGGCCGCTTTCAGAGTGTCACGTTTCTCTGGGGTATTATCGGGGCCACGAGGGTCACCATCGGTAATGATAGAAATAAGAACCGGACGTCTGAGTGTATTACTCTTCGCCGGGGCGTATACAATGTCTTGCAGGATCTTCCTTTTCAAGTTTGTGCCGATCTCCGTCCATCCGTCGAAGCGGGTATCCTTCATGATTCTATCAATAGTTTCAAGATCGGGCTTACTCATGCGAGGTTCTACTTTCTTATTGATAAACCGCAGTTCGATGCCTTCGTCATCTGGGACTAGCTGTGTCGTGATATGGGTGATGCGAGCAACCAAGTCTGCCTGATGTTTATCTCGCTTATCTTGCCGCATGGATCCACTGTCATCTTTTCTCCAAATTTCATCAGTCCAGGCAAACACAGGCTTGGGTTTAGGTAGCGCAAACAAGAGACGTGATAGCTGAACGTACCGCAGTAGAGCACCGGCTGGTAGAGGGCGAGGCGGGTCAAGTCATGTACATCGAGAGTATTGGTTGGGTTCGTATCTAACTCGACAGCTTTCTTGAGAACTTTTTCCAGAAATCGATTTTCCGGTGGAAAGAAACGATCCAGTTTTGTCTCCTCGATATATCTGCGTACGTCCTTCTTGAATTCATCTACAGGCCTTCTGTCCGACGACTTGCTTGGCGGTCAGTCACTGGGCGTCTTGAGGGTTCTAAGGAACGTACAATTTCAATATTAGAGCCAAATCGGCCACTCATGTCGAATCTCTTCTTAATGGCATTGGCGGCAATAAGGCCGCCGCCAGCCACAACCGTGGCTGTCGTGGCGACTATGACGTTCTTATTAGCCCACGCGACGGTGAAGAGAATCAGTCCGCTAAGCATGAGGAGGGCCGGAAGTCGCTTGCTAGTCCGTTTATGCCGAGGCAGCATAGCTTGTAGCCGATCACGATCCTTCCTATCCTCCGCTACCTTCTGCGGCGTATCGTTCTTGGCGTCCGCGATTGTTGGCAAGGCTCCCGCGTCAACTAGTGCGCTGATTATCGCAGGCGGCTTGAAGGCCTTCACCGCGCCTAGCAGCGGGGTTGAGTTGCCGTCAATCGGCGATGGCAAGTTCGGATCTGCTTTGTTATTCAGTAGGATCTGGATAATGCGGCCGGCGTTCTTCTTCGTTTTCGATGCTGCCACCCAAAGCGGCGGCCGTGACCCGTCCCTGTTCGAGTCTGCCCCCTTCTTCAGCAATAACTTGACCTGGTCTATGTGGCCATTCCACACAGCAGCACCAAGCAGCGTCAAGTTGGTTTTGGGATTGACGTAGTTCAGCACCTTACCGTCTTTCAGGTCGTCCGCTGTAAGGGTTCCGTCACATGCGCGTTTGTAGATGTCTTCCATTTTGATAACAAGAGCTGTAGTCAAGATCAGGGTGAACGTGCTAATAGAATCCAGTGTATTGACAGCAACTTAGAAGCATAAATGATGCAAGGAAAGAGAAGTCATGACCATATATACCACCTCGTGATAGTGAGCAAGACCTAACATAGTACTGAGCCTGCTTTTGAGCCGCAATTTCACTCCTTTCGCTATAAGTTCTGTTCACGATTAGCAAGCGAAGTAAACTCCTGCCATTCGGCCGAGATACAATAGTTTATAAACACCAATGAACCATAATATTGCCTTATTTCACAAATTAGTTTACATGTAGGTCACCAAGGCCTAAAGGAGTAAACCGAGCCCACTCAAGAGGTCGGCCAAGCATGCCATTTCAGAGCAGATAACGCGCTGCCTGGGTAGGATTGAGCGCACTCCTCGAACGGCTAAGTGTGCAGTAGTGGTCCATTCCAAGTCCCTCACATGAATACATCAAGATGTAACCTATATGCATATTCTCTCCGCGGAAAAACCAGTTGGGTGTGGCGTTCAACTATCCAAAGTTAGGTAGCTGCGGGGCATGAGCTGTTGGCATAACCAAATCACGAGAGGCCTCATTGCCAGCGAGGAATGCGTCTTGTAGCAGTCTGTGTGAGTGCACCCCCGCTGTCTTTGCAGCCCTGAATTATCCGCTCCTCGGAGAGGTGATCGTGGCGGGTATGCCAATGAGGAGAATGCTTGCACTGGGTGTTAATGGCTCATGAGAGCACCTAACTTGGACTGGCACGGGTCCAGAGGGGATTACTGTCCTAGAGGCGAGAGGCGCCGATTAAGTCGTCTGATGCTTTCCAGGTCAATACTTCCTTATTTCAAGGCCGTTTGTTCATCATGATAGGCACCGGTATGACTAATAAACGGTTTATGGGGGATGCTGTCACGTGAGTTCGACCAACTATGTGCACGTAAGTTAGGTAAATTAAAGGGCAGGGGTTGAAATAAGTAAACAAGGCTATAACTACGTAGGTGCCCCCGAACCATCCGAGCTATTGGTCGGGTCGGCTCACGGTCTGTGATGCGCTGTGACCGCATCGACAGAATACAACACAGTGCAACTGCTATGCGCCTAAGAGTCGCCCAAGAGCGTCCTTTCGTTCTGGAATGACATTCGGCAGCTCATCACGCTGCAAAATTCGTGGAGTGATCAATGGTTGCCAATATCGTCTTGCGTTGTATCGAAGCGGAGGAGTGCATCATATTAGAAGTACCACGGCCTTCAATCCATGGGAACACTAATGTATTTACGACATGCCGCATAATTAGGCCTAGCCGCCCAGGTGCTAATACGCAAGACCACAACCTATGAATGAAGACAAACTAGCTGGCCTGCTTCTCAGCTGGCTGCATGAAGCAATATATGCACAAAGAATGCCTTCCTCTCGATAGGTAGGTACCTAGTGATAGGCGAACATTGTGCATTTGAAAAGGATGGCATCAGTGGTCACCAATTAGGCACTAGCGTCAGGCATCACTGCAGTCAGCCTGCGGCTCTGCTCGAACTACGTAGGTGCTAATAGTAACTAGCAGATTGGTGTAGTTTCAGGCATAGGATCCACGTCCCCCCTTAAGAAGCCCTTGGGTACGGTAATTCGTGACTTTCGCCCACATAATCTTTGGGTACCACTTGTGACCTAAAATCAACCGTTACTAGGTACAAACAGTATGCGGCTTAAAGCTGCCCCTTTATGTACGCACCAGTCACCTGATAAGGGCTGGCTGGCCGAGCGTATCAATCTAGAGGTATACGTAAGAGGGGGGAATCAGCAAATCATATTGAAAAAGCAAGAAGTGTGTAGGCTATCTAGGAAATCTTTAGCCCCTTGGTGGCTAGTGCTACTCTTAAATACCGGCCTAGTAACATTTAATAAAAGAATACTTAGCATTACCAGCAACATTGTCTTAGTATTGTGGGATTTTCTTATTACTGGAGGGCAGGTCAGGTAACTCTAGGTCAATAGTAAATAGGCTCAATAGCAACTGCATCATCAATGAAGCTATTCGCATAAAGCATGCGCAGCTCGAATTCTAGCCAACCGTCTCATGCCATCATTAGATTCTCTATCGCGCCATCACCGGCAACGATTATATTAAAGCAGGACACCTCCTATGACTTTGCCGTGGGTTTTGTAGTTGCTATAATTGTTAGTTACGCTTTTTTAGCAGGATAAGGGTTAAGTAGTATGCGCGGACTTAAAGGGGTTCGACGTTGCGGTTAAGGCTGGTGAGATGGACGAGAGATGAATATAAGGGTACCGATCATTGTCCACGTGAGAGAAACAGAGAGAGATCTAAAGATATCGATGCTATGATGGCGTTCACAAGCATTCCAACTCCCGCCGACGTATCGTTAGGCTGTCTACCTAATGCTTCGTGCGCTCAGTCGATACCGCTCAGCCCTTCAAAACTGAGTAACGCCGGTGTCGTCGAAGGTTTACATGTTCGTCTACTTCAGCTATCAGCCAATTTTCAATCCTTGGATTATAGAATTGCGGTACAGACTCGCAGTCTAGAATCATACGTCAAACATCACAGAGGAAGAACCAAGATCACTGTAAACGGAGTCCGAAACTGTCGAATAGCCTCACACATACAAAGTTCGGATATACCAATTACTTCATGCGGTAACTCATAACCAGAAAACACGTAAATACGGCCATCCTGTTTCTTTAATTCCATTATAGAACGGTGCAGGACAGGTCGATTAGTGAAAGCCTCCAACGGCCGTGGGACGGGACGATAACGGACCCGTCACGGTATACTACACAAGTAAAGTCCGATAGAGGCGGACATGAATTGGGCTGTAATGCAACCCTCCTTTGCAGACGGATGCATATAGACAGATTTCCCTAACCTAGAACTTAGGAATTAGGTATTAGGTATTATTAGGTATTCATATTGTTCGGTTATGTGTATTTCGGATTTAACATATTGCTAGATGTGACATTTTTAACGAGTATGTCTGGCTGAGGTCTTCAAACGATCGCCTAGGTTAGAGATCTTGTCGCGGATAGCATATACCCACACCATTAATACTATCCAAGAATTTATAGTTGTTTTTTCCGTCCCATCTCTTCCCGTTAGGGACAATTCGAATTCGAAATCATGGCTTTACATACATATTTGCTCATATAGGTACTATGCCAAGAGTTCTGAATGCCAGGATGTAGGTATGCAGTGAACACGTCCATCTGCAACACACCAGTATACAACATACGATAAGCAAGGGTTTGTTATCAGATCCAAATAAGAAAGCGAAGCGCAGAAAACCATTAGCGCTGTTAGGAATCGAACCCAACTCCACATTATAACTAACCTTCCTGGCAGACTGTCACAGATCCCGTATCCCGTATCCCGTATCCCGCATCCCGCATTCTCATCTATCAAAGTAAGATAACCCCTATTTCTGACTCATCTGTCCCACCGGTAACCCAATAGGGCTACCCTTGTGACATCTGCGACATAATTCTCAACCTTCCTATTCAAATAATCTAGGTAGTTTCCACCATGACAGCTTATTGCAGACGCACGTCGCGTCCTCGCGCTTTCGCGAGAACAGCTTGCACGCACCCCTAGTCTAGTCTAGGTTCGGCAGACGGAGCACCGAGTATGACACCGTAGAAGGGGTGTGACAGCCAAGTTTAGCCAACCATCATTGTTTGGACACGCACAGTAATATCAGGTATGTATGTATGTATGTATACATGAACGCGTTGTTTAATACGGAGTGTTATGGTGCGGAGTGTCACTGCCACCTTACCTTAGGCGAGGATCTGTGTCATCCTGACGTCCGACCATCCGACCCCCCGACGGGGGATGCTCCGTCTGCTGCTGCGGGGTGCATGCCGTTGCCGCCGCGGGAACTAGAAACAGCTTCAGCTTTATGCAGATATGTAGATAGGACCACGTCAAAGGTTGGTTTCCTTTAGTAAACGATCACGAATCCGGTTTAGTTAGGTACCTCATTTGTCCTACAAATTGGCGTGATCAACAGTGCCAGTGTCACCCTAGGGTATAGATTTACTATCAGTTAAAGAATGACCTCAATCTGAATATGCATACTTATGTACTCTTCAGCTAAGCGAGAAGATATATAAAAGTCGCCTCCAACGCCATCTCTACTTACGTTGCATGCTAATATCAGTTCCTGTTATCAAACACGCTCGCATGAAGAAGTTCATTCAACATGAAAGAAACTATCGTTCTCCCTGTCCGCTTCCCCTCAATTGAGGAGGGTTGGAATGTGCAAACTCTGCTGTCCGCGCACCCAGTTTCCGTTCTCTTGGTCACGATAGCGTCGATGTTTGCTGTCCACGCATGGACAACGTCCAACAGCAGCGTAAAGAGACTACCCCATATCAACCCGCACAGCTTCTTCTCTGCTACTAGAGTCAAGGTACGTTCTCGCAGGATAAGAAGAAGCAAAGAGTAAGGGAAAGAGTATTACGCAAATGTGGTTACCGTCTGGACTAACGTATCATACAGCGTGAATTCGCAAGGTCTGCCATAGAACTCCTACGGTCGGCCGCCAAACGATTTCCGAACCAAGCATATCGGATGCTCACGGACTATGGAGATGTCGTGGTAGTACCTACGGAGTGGGCAGATGCCATCCGCAACGACCCTAACCTCAGCTTCACCGGCACCTTTGTCCAGGTAACTACCTAAACCAATTCACTTCCTCTACCTCCGCGGAGTTCTGTTGCGCTATAAGTCCAGCTAACCACATCATCTACGTGGTAATAGGAGGGTATGGTCCATATACCAGGATTCGAGCCTGTCGCCGCTCTAGGATTCGAGGGCGAGCTAGTGCAGCTCATAGCTAGGAAGCAGATGACGAAGTTATTAAGTAAGATTGGGCTACCAATGGATGGCGTTATGCATGCAGGTTTTTGTTGCTGACCACCCCCTTCAGATAGTGTTACAGTGCCGCTATCAGAGGAGGCCGCGCGCGCTTTGCTGATCAACTTCGGAGAATCTACCGGTGAGCGATATTTCATTTGCCTAATATAAGTAGTAGATTATACATTTCGGAATGTTTAGCTCAAAATTCTTGGAATAGAATGGCGTGAGGCGACAGTCATCGAGCCGATCCGAGACGTCATTGCCCGCGTCTCCTCGCGCGTGTTTCTCGGCGACGAAATCTGTCGAGACGAGCGTTGGCTGGATATCACGAAAAACTACTCAGTGGATCTGGCCGAATCAATCAAAGTCCTCACAAAGTACCCAGTGGCTATAAGGAGATACGTCGCCTGGCTCGTCCCCGAGTGCGAACGAGTCCGCGACCAATGGCGACGAGCGCGGGATGTGATAGTTCCCGTAGTCAAGAACAGGGAGGAGGCGAGACGAGCCGCTGTAGCAGCCGGTCAGCCGGCGCCCCGTTTCAACGATGCGCTGGACTGGATTGAGGAGGAGTCGAGAGCAAAGGGCGCGACTGCCGATGTTGCGACTTTTCAGCTAATCCTGTCTGTTGTGGCGATCAATACGTCCACGGACTTGATTCAGAATGTGCTGGTCGACTTGATCAAGCACCCCGATGCCTTGCAAGCCGTGCGCGAAGAGATAGTCCAGGTGCTGAAGGCAGAAGGTTGGAAGAAAACGTCTATTTACAGCATGAAGTTGCTGGATAGCGTCATAAAGGAGTCGCAACGCCTCAAGCCGATCTTTTCTGGTAAGTGAAAGCCTACCTTATCACAAATACAGCAGGGTGGCGTGCTCAGAAGAAATAAATATTAATTATAACTTGGCAGCCACAATGCGCCGTTCTGTCGAGGCGGACACCGTGCTACCCGACGGTACTCTTCTGAAAAAGGGGTCTCGTATGCATGTCGACACCGGCCGGATGACCGACCCGGCCGTATACGAGAACCCCGAAGAATGGCAGCCAGATCGCTTTCTCAAATTGCGCTCGCAACCCGGAAAGGACAGTATGGCGCAGTTGGTGACGACCAGTATCGACCATCTCGGATGGGGCCACGGTCTGCACGCCTGTCCGGGCCGGTTCTTCGCCGCTAACGCGGTGAAGATTACGCTAATTCATTTACTGATGAAGTACGATTGGAAACTGGCATCCGGCACTAACACTGACAAGCTTCTTTATGGCTTCAGTCAGAGGGTCAACCCGGAGACCAAACTCATGTACCGACGGAGAGAAGCTGTAGAGCTTGATATCGACTCTATCGAATAAAGAGTATGGCATGCTAATGGCGTTATAATGATTGTATTATACAAGTATAGCCATCCCCTATCACTCTAAATCAAACTAACAATAATTTTGATCTGTTTGTCTTGACAAGCGTACCGACTATAATTTTATCACCTGCAACAGAGTAATATAGGTCACAGTGATCAACCTCAAGGCAGTGACAAAGTGTAATTCGGGGGCCACTGTGAAGGTGGAAAGTGAAAGCACATAACTGATGGCTGCAAAGGGGGGTTGGAGGCATACCAAAGTCATCCACAAAGATATCACAGCAACCGGATATATACCCTATCTGGGTTATCTCTCTGGGGTATCCTCAACGGCCGGCCGTCGTCTTCAAGTCTACTGACCAATTATACGCCTAATTTGAATTGCTTCAACTACATAGTGGGCTGCCCTGAGGAGAGAGATGTATATGGATTGAATTAATTCTCGTAACGCGGCACGTGATACTCACCAGAGGACTTGAAGGCTGGAGAGTTTTTAAGGCTGACCAAAAAGATATTTGGATAATGTAAGATAACATATAAGGTAATTGTTGATGAGGTAACACTACAGTACCGCATGCATGGCAACCACGTGCAATTTAACGAACTTCTGAAAATTCGTTTATTGTCCTGCTTGGTAACAAATTCGGAAGTTGTTCTTTGACATGTGAAGGGGCAGTCAGAGCCCCACTAAGCCTTTAACTACCTCCCTGTTGTAACCAATAGGATACTCCGGTCTGGTGCCTCGGCGCGACAAGTGGATGCCCTCCTGACATCAGTTTTTGGGGTACGCCTGGGGAACCCGCCACTCTACGAAACGATGGCAATGCGCTTATGACTAGTACCACAAGCGCCAGTCTAAGGTAGGAAGTTCCGAGGCCCAGCGGGAAAAGCGATTACTTTTGAACAATCTTCTAGCTTTTGCTGTCTTCTTCTATAACTCAGGAGCACTCAATCTCCTCTCTATCAAGTTCTTGACAGGTGTAAAACAGTTAAAATAACTCGAGAAAGACATAAGGAAATAGCTGGCTGTTTCACGACGGATACCCGCGGATCAAAACCCTTGTATAATTGTGGACCGTCTCATACATAGTAGTTATAAAAGCAAAATGGGTGGTGAGTGCTTACTTTCCTCTCCATTGCCACATTCCTATATCCTCCATCAATCTACTCCTTCATTCTGCGACTTTGGGCACAGTTACTCGAGAAACTGACAGCAATTTCAAAATGGCAGCCATCGACAGATTGACACAGATCTCAAGCCAGATTGCTGGCTCCAAATCTGGTCGGGATAGGATCCTCCAGAAGAGCCCCGATGATGTACGTGATTGCCCGACGAACCCTTTCACCTACGCCTTGACGCGAGGCGACGCACCCAAGAAACTCAAGCGCTCAAAAAGGACAGCAAGAAGCTAACAGATCTTTCCATCTAGATCGTCGTGACCGCCTGCCTGCGAACGGCCTTCACCAAGGGCGGCAAGGGCGCCTTCAAGAATACACAAGCAGCGGACCTGATGGCCGGCGCACTGAAGGGTATAATCACACGCTCCAGCATCGACCCCTCGCTCGTAGAAGATGTATGCGTTGGCGAGGTCCTGGCGCCCGGCGGTGGCGCCACCGAGATGCGCGCCGCTGCCCTCGTAGCCGGTTTCCCCGAATCGACGGCTGTCCGCACCCTCAACCGCCAGTGCTCCTCGGGCCTGCAGGCCTGCGTCGACATCGCTAACCAGATCCGTGCCGGTATGATCGAGGTTGGCATTGGCGCTGGTGTCGAGAGCATGAGCACACAATACGGGTAAGTTCACGAGTTACAAGTTTTGTCTTTGTCTACCCCGCTCCCCTCCCCACCGACACAACTAGAATCTGACAATTGTTCTGTCTTCAGCCCCGCCGCCGTTTCAGAGTTCTCCGAGCTTCTCGAATCCCACCCCGAGTCCGCGAACTGCAAGGTGCCCATGGGTGTCCTGTCCGAGGACATGGCCAAGGACCTCAAGATCACCCGAGCGGACCAGGACGCCTTCGCCGCCTCGTCGTACCAGAAGGCCCTCAAGGCGCAGCAGGCCGGCCTCTTCAACGAGGAGATCCACCCCTTGGCCGTCAAGGTCGAGGACCCCAAGTCAGGCGAGACCCGCGAGGTCACAGTGACCAAGGACGACGGTGTCCGCCCGGGCATCACCGCCGAGTCCCTGGCCAAGATCCGACCCGCCTTCGCCGAAGACGGCAGCATCCACGCCGGCAACGCCTCGCAGATCAGCGACGGCGCCGCCGCGGTCCTGATGATGAAGCGCAGCACTGCCGAACGTCTTGGCCAGAAGATCCTGGGCAAGTTCGTCGCCGCCTCCATCGTTGGCGTCAAGCCTTTGCTCATGGGCGTCGGCCCCTGGAAGGCTATCCCCAAGGTCTTCGAGCTGACCGGCATAACCAAGGACGACGTCGACATCTTCGAGATCAACGAGGCCTTCGCCTCGCAGTGCCTGTGGTGCGCCAACGAGCTCGGTCTCCCCAAGGAGAAGATCAACCCCAAGGGCGGCGCCATCGCCTTCGGCCATCCGCTCGGCTGCACCGGCGCCCGACAGGTCAGCACCCTGCTCTACGAGTTGAGGAGGCGCGGCGAGAAGGTCGGCGTCACGAGTATGTGCGTCGGTACCGGTATGGGCATGGCCGCCGTCTGGGTTGCCGAATAAATCTGCAAATAAAATATAAAGAAAAAGGACGCAAGGGAAAGCGTGATGATGAGACAGACGATGTATGTATGACTAGCAAAGCAAGCCTTTAGCGGCGGCAGGCGAGGGAGCCAAAAGGTTAAGAACTATAGGTCATTGCATGCCACTTGTATCGTTGGGATGTATCGGATGTAAATTTAAACCCATACTATTCAGATACAGGAGGTTCTATGGAGGTTCTCGAACTGAAATATAATACAAATAAATATTTTATAGACGTCTTCAAACTCAAATGTATATGGAAGCATTCTGTATTGTTACATAGACTATTGAGGACTTGGAAAAATAGTGTGTTGGTTCCGTGATCACGATCTTAATGGTTAAGTACCAACGTAAGGTATCGTGGACGTTGTTTTCGTGTTCGTGACATGTCTTCCGTCCCTAGCCCCTAGCCCCTAGTGAACAGCATGTATAAGATAGGTAAGTAGATATCTTTATGGCACGTCTCTTGATTATGGAAGTGTTATTTGAAAGTCTAAGACTACACATTATTCATATAATGCTCCTTTGCTCGACATATGATCCTTCTTGACGACGCAAATCATAATTCATATCGCCCTACGGCGTTATCGGAACACCAAAAATACCATCAGTATCAGCCCTGCGGAAACCGATGCGACTACCATGACCTTCCCCCAGTCCTATCATCGACGGCACCTACACCGTGACAGTGCGCATGATCACAGTCATAACAGATGACACTTGGGTAGGCTGTCTGATCCGTCTTCAGTGTGGCTAGGGAAAATACCTAGACCGATGTCGTCGCTTTCGTCATCATTAAATTTGTCGCTGTTGCCAACACCAGCAGACGTCCCACCGTGTAAGCCCTCCCCTGTGCTCTACGCAGAGAAGTTGTCAACCAAAGCCCCTTTCCCTTTTGTCTGCGCCAATTTGACGACCTCAAGCCCCACGATCAAATCCATGAGGCCGAGTCCCACGCTCTTGTAGATGACGTTGCCGGAGGAGAGCCAGCGCGCAAGGTGATCGTCGTGCTTCTGCGACTCCTCCCTTTTATCCGCCGTTGCTTGCTTGTGTTTCCGCGGGCGACGGATTGAGAGAAAGCCACCGGTAGGGCTCGCCGTCCTTAGTGCGGTACCACTGCCCCGCCTTTCCCGCGCCGGGCTTTTCGAAGACGATCGCTTGCTGCCCGATTCACTGCCGGTGGAGCCGAAAACCGTCGATATGGCCGAATTACCGGACTCGAAGTCTAGTTTGTTGACGGGTTCAGAGAGAGATTCCACCTCTGTAGAAGATCGCGATACAGAGTCACTCTCTTCGCTGACAAGCCGGTTGATCATGACAAGTTCTCCTAGTCTGCAATCGTATGTGTATTAGCGGTCATACTCTATATACTGACGGCACAGCGGTTACTGGTGATCGGGGCAGGGAATGTGGCGACGTACTCAACAAGCTGCTTAGGCTCTAAACCAGCATCGATAATTTCACCGGCTTCTCTCAAGGCCCCATTGACTGTATCGACGACGATCACGCCTCCTTCTGTGGCATGCTTGTGGAAATGGAAATGGCCGTTCCCGTGGGGTTTCGTAGCCTGTAGCAATAGATCTTTTGGCAACTCACGCATACCCTTAGTATAACTGCCGATAGCCACGATCAGCCTCCCCTTCTGCCTGCCCTCATAGCTGGTCAATATGCCGCCATCGAACAGCTCCTCCGTACTGGGCGTACAGCAATAGATAACGTCCGCGGCAAGGATATGCTCTCTTTGCAGTCTCCTGTACTCGCTATATCCCGGCGTCAACATACTAAATTCAGCCTGTTCCCATCCCTCACGTTCCTTGATCTCCCTCGGTACTTGATAGAACTGCCTCAGTATTTCCTTGGCATTGTTACTGAACTGCCTGTTGATAATGTTGACGGTCTTGATTGATTGCCCGCGGAGCATCAGTGCCAGCCGAATATGCCAATAGGCTTGTATGCCGGCGCCGAAAACTGTTAGGGTCTTTACCGTGGCGCGTTTCATCAACAGGCATGACGAGGCGAGGGCGGTGCGAAACGCTGTCAATGTCTGGGCGTGGAGAAACCCGACGGGACTGCCATCGGGAGCATACAGCGTTAAGGATCCTGTGGGCTTGATCGGAGGTAGAGAGGGGTCAAAATTAGGTGAAGGAACGGTGATAGCTGCAGGTCCGGTTAGGCAGTATTAGCTATACCCAGGTGGTTCTTAGGTTCCTCTTGGGTTGAGATTTCCGTTGTTTAGCGGCTTCCTTAACTAACCTTTAATTGAATGACCAAGAGAACTTATAGCCGGCATGAACAAGGTCGTGGCACCAGTAAACTCAGAGTGAACTACGGTGCGCGATGGCTGATGGAACACGCTCTTATCAATAGCTTGGGTACCTGTCGAATAGTGGTGGAGACCACATCTCAGCGTATCTGCGAAGTTTTCGGCCTCCTCGCGGGTCAAGTCCTCGAGCAAATCGCGAATAACCTCCGCGGATAGGACGGAGAGCGACATGGTGTGTTACCTTGAGCTCTCGTGTTTTTCCGGGTGCGAAGTATGCTTGACAAGCACGTTTTTAAGGGGAAGCGAAGAGTAGAAGATAAGGCTTCAAAGGCGGTGACAAGAAGAACAATGAACGATGGTGGCGTTTGTCCTCTATCCGTAGGCCGATCGTACGGAAGGAAACAACGGCCAAGGAAGTAGCTATGTTCAGATATAACTCCGTGCTCGTTTCCCGTAGAAATGTAGGAGAAAATTATCAATTAAGCTTCTCAGTGCGTTTTAGCCTTGGGTACCAGATTGTATCTTAACCGGCTATCGACTTTAAAGACGCAATATGCAAGGAAAAGGAGAACCTTTCTATTTCCCATTACTCCGAACACGAAATCACAACCTAACGGTTAATAAAGATCAGAAGTAGGTGAAGTGGACATGATGGAAGGTCCGGCCGTGAATAACTGGACACATCTGCCCCATTTCAAGTCGCGGAGAGTTCCATCCTGGAACCATCCAGCTGTTGCCTACTTACCTTAGTGTGCATAGTATGATACTTTAAGGTAGGGTTTATATCGCCCTTACATGCGCCGAGAGCTTGGGACAGGACATTAGGAACTTGGCAACTTCCTCGCCATTAAGATTGGGCGACATCAATTATGATTTTGTGGAGGAAGTGCTGAGTCCAGTGAAGCCGACTACAGCAGTAGATGAGCCGCGATAAGGGAAAAGCTACCTAGTACCCCGCCATGCAACGGAGAATTGGCCAGTAATACAGCAATAATCATCTGTGAGTTCAATATGACGTTAGATAGTGGGGCAACGTGTACTCCGAGACAGGCAGGTATTGTAGACTACAGCAGAGGTAATAGTGGTAGTGTATGGACGGCTGGAGTAACTTACGAGTCAGTCAAGACATCCTCGTACAGTCCCTTCCTTTGTTATAGTAGCAACGCTTAGGGAGAAGGTCAAAAATAATAGTATATCAATTGTACTACCGTAATTCAACAAGAAAACGGAAATCATACTACCTTCAAACCCATGGAATGTAGCTTATCAGAACTCTTCGTTCCTTAACCCCCTCAACCATTCTAAGGATCCTAGGCCGAATAGTTGAAATATGAGCAAGATCAGATACGCATAGGGACTAGGAGACCTGAAAACTCAAGATCACTTCGTCGGTCCAGACTAGTACTATAGCTAGAAGCTAGAAAGAATCTCCCGTTCGTTTATCACCGGTGACATCCTTGGTATCTCATTCCAAAACCCCCAACATTGTGAATATAATCACACGATCAAGACAATGGTCAACTATGATAACCAACACTATGCATTGCAAATGCTCCACTCAACGCCCCCGCCGTGAACTAGAAGCCTAGAAATTCCTGCCTATTATCCCCCCTCACCGGACGTGCATACTTGCGCTATCACCCCTGAAGACGAGCATGCCGTGGTTACCCTTGACGACCTCGCTATCGCCGCTACCGTCTGCGGTCTTATGGCCTTGCTTACCGGTGCCGAATCCGAGGTCGCGGACGCGTCCAGAGCCGATGTCGAACAGGACACCGTGGACCTCGAGTCCCCTCTCGCGGATTGCGTCCTGGACCGTCATGTTGGCCAAAAGCACCTTGACACCGGCCTCGACATTCATCTCGGCGATACGGGCGGCCCGCGCCTTATCGTCCCTGATGGCCATCAGCTCTTCCTTGTTCGCGTTGCGCACCGCCTTGAGTGGCGTTAGCCACGTATCGAGAACGCCTCCCACGCGCGCATCGCTCAGTGCCGCCGCCGCACCGCCGCACGCCGAGTGCCCGCACAGCACTACGTGCTTCACTTTTAGGTGTGCCACCGCGTACTCTATGACGGCAGAGGTGTTGATGTCCGTGGCGGAGATGATGTTAGCGATGTTGCGGTGTACAAACACGTCACCGGGCTGGAGGCCGAGGATCGTCGTTTCTGGGCAGCGTGAGTCGGAGCAGCCGAGCCATACTACATACGTGGATTTTAAATGTCAGTTGATGCGTCGATTGAATTTCAATAGGCATCCGACTCTGAACCCGGCATGCCTAGCAGAGAGCAACTCCGAAGAGACGGGGAAAGGCGGAGATGAGCAGAACGGATAGATCGTCCCGGAATCTGACATGCGCCTATTCTATGTGCTTCAAGGCTGAGCTGAGAATAATACTACTTACGGATTTGGGGTGACTGTCCTGCCGCGAGTCGTGGGAAAAAGTCCGGGTTTTGATGACCTTTGTATCCAGCCCAAGCTTGGTTGGAGCTTAGCGCGTATGCGAAGGCGTCGCCTGAAGAAGCCATTGTTGGTAAGTAAAACGATTCTGATCTTTCCCATGCAAGGCAATTTCTCTGAGGTGTTTCTATGGGATCTGTAGAACCCTCAAGACAGAACAAACGATATATAAACAGGTAGGTAGCTTTGGCTTGGTCAAGTATTATGCAAGATCCCGAAAAGCGAGAATCGGGAAGTTTAAAACTCACTCTGGCGGGACATGGTGGTGACTCTATACCCAAAGAGATCGGCGACTCTGAAAAAGCAACTTTTAAATATTTATTCTGCCCGGTATTGGGTGGTCAAAATAACAATGGTGAGGCGTTATCATGCACGATGAAAGCCAAGAGTGAGCGATTTTAAGCTTTTGTTGAGATGCAGAGTGTCGGCAATGGATGTGATGTCCGTTCCGGCGTCTCGCGGGGTTACCGGAGGATGCACAGTGGCAGGTAGGATTCTCGGGCGTATGTTTTATTCCACTGATCGAGTCTCTCGCTTTTCCAATTCGTCTATTAGAAACTTTAAAGAAAATATATCTGCTCCCTGAACCGGCGTCGGCGGTTATCAGCGTGCTCAGTTTTTATGGCAGATATATAAGTATTTGATATACCAGAGTTGAGCTGGAGCTGAATGAGCAGTCTTGGTCCAAGTTTGAGATGCGAAAGTGTAACGTTAAGAGTGTGCTAACGATAGGTAGTGGGCAAATCTCTCCGTCAGCCTTTTGTGATTATTTGTGGCACATTGAGTCTTTTCGGTAGAGTTACTGGTGAAGATAGTAAGCAGACTCAAGATGACTTCGCCATGGGAAGAATCCAAGTTGCAAAATATGTAGAGCTGTACCTGCATCGCTCAACGTCCTTAGGTCCTCCCGTACTAATAAGATATTGCTCGTCGGTCGACTTGGTAAGGATTTCCTTCGTCTGTTCACTACCTATGCCGTAGTCTAATGGCTACATATGAGATGCCTATGGTGAAACGTCAAGGTGTCAGAGTTCGCATATGCGGGGATTGCCAGGGCGAGATATCTCCTGTCCGGTCTAACCAAAATATCTCCGAGTCCTGTAAGCTGTGATACAAAGACTAGGAACTTACGTCTATCCTTTGCATTAATCGGCATCACCTGCCAAATGCGGAAACAAGGCTCTCCCAGAGTCATTGCAAGCAGGATGTCTACCTAGCCCTAGAAGAGCGGATAATCCCCAGATTACATACACCGTGTTGCCCTGGTATGAGACTTGATCATATAGGCTCGAGTCGGATCTTCCCTTGGGGGAGGTTTGTCGTGTTAATAATTTGGGTTTTTATGTAACACATTTGGGCCGCAAACGTATTGGGCTTAGCGTACACGCTGCTTTTGTTCAGGCCCAACAATAGCATTCATTTATTATGCATCCCTTCATGCATTTGACATTTTGAAGGGGTTGAGATTATATAAAGAACTCTGGCCACAGGCTAAAAGCGGCGTGCGGTAGGACAACGTGCCTGAGATTTTGCCATTGTGGGGAGCTGTTAGGCCCTCCCAATCTGAGCGATCGACAAAAATGTTGAAACGCAAATACTCCCTCTTCGTGTTTGAGATTGCGTGAGGGATAGCTCAAAGGTTTCCCGCACTATTTTACAGTTTTATAGTAGACTACGCGGAATCCGACAAAGCACAGCGAGTGAAAATGGTTGAGAGTACCATGACATCGATAACAAGGATATCAACTTGACAAGAGCCGCGCTCTGTGGTAGCAGATCCGCAACGTAGCACAAATTGGAAAACGGCATAATACACACTAGCGGGCGTCAAACACTTGACGTAATTTCACATTGGCTGCTGTCATTCATAGTCTGCAGAGGCTGGAGTGGTAACGTGCAAATCCATCAGTTGGTATTCCATTTTGTCCCCTCCAACGCCGAAACTGTGCAAAGCTAAGAACTCCTGACCCTCTTCATGATTCAACGTCAAGTTTTAGATCTTAAGGGCATTGTCAAGGGCCTTCTGCTTCTTCTCAATGCGCTTGTTGGCCTTCTCGCCCATGATACCACCACCCCACTGTTTCCGGGTAGCCTCAGTGTTGGATAGGTAACCCTCCTTGATGGCGCTGATGACCTTGGAGAGCTCGGTCTTGTCCTCAGATCGAACCTCGGTAAGGGCTAGAACAGCAGCAGTCTGAATCTTCATTAGTATTTAATTCATAGGATAGATATACTCGCGCGTTACATACCTTCTTGTGGACGACAGTTCCGAGTCTGGCCTTGCCCTTGACAATAGCGTAAGGGACGCCGAACTTGCGGCAGAGGGCAGGTAGGAACACAACCAACTCAATAGGATCGACATCGTTGGGAATCAGGACCAACGAGGTCTTCTTGTTCTCAATGAGACCAACAACGTGGTTAAGACCATACTTGACGGTGTAAGGCTTCTTGCTGACATCCTCCTTCTTGCCACCCTCCTTGACGGCAGTAGCCTCCTTGACCAATCGCTCCTTTTTCTCTAGAGGCAAGTCAGCACGTTGGGCCGAGTATTGAGCACAGGTATTACTAACCAGCCTTAGTCTCCGGTCGGTACTTGTTGAGGAGCTTGAAGACCTGCAATATCTCATGTCAGCAACGGCCTTTGAATGATTTCAGCTTTTCGGCGGCAATGATGAGCCTGGACCCGTCAAAGACCCAACCGAAGATCTCGTTGTGACATACCTGAGCAGCGGTGTTACGGTCGAGTGTCGACTGGAACTGGGCAATCGCAGGGGGAACCTTTAAGCGCTGGGAGAGGACCTTGCGCTGGCGCTGAAGACGGACGTACTCGGGCCACTTCACCATGCGAGAGAGGTTTCGCTTGGGTTGGATGTCCTGGCCAATGCCGAAGTTGCGAGTGCGCTTCTCGATGAGAGGGTTCTGGTTGCACAGTGTTAGAAGCGCCATGTGGAATAGAAAAGTTGATACGGAGAATACTTGCCTTGGGAGCCTTCTTCGAGCTCTTGCTGACGCCAAAGGGGGCCGGCGCGGCCTTCTTACCGGTAGTCTTGGGAGGCTGTCATGGAGAAAGAAGAAATCAGCAAATGTGTTCCATTGACTGAAATCTTGCTTGAACTCTAGAGAGACAGGTCGTCCGTGGCATTTTCAGCACACGGCGAGACCTGCTCAAGCCAATTCTTCACCCGCGTCCGAAGACACAAGGCGGAAATTATACATTTCGAAGGAGAAACTCTTCGGCTTTCTTTATTGTGCCGTGGCACATCGAAAGGGCGTTCATATGCTTACCATGGCGAATGAGTTGGTCGAAGGTCGTGATGGGCGAGTAGTTGACCGAGTTGAGAGGTGTAAGAAAGAAAGAACTCTCCAAAAAGTTGCAATGCTTGGGGAAAATCAACTTCGGTAATTTTGTGTGGGCTGGTAAATTGTCGGCTATCAAGCCCCACCCCGTTACCTAGTCCGAATACATATTAGCCTTAACTGCCCCTCGAAGGTGCCTCTGTACCTCTGGTTTACCCCACTATAACCTTTTGGGATTGCGATTCAAGAGTCATCAAAACTTCTCATATTGTAGACTGTGATATTCGCCTTCGCATTCCGGTTTTGGTACTTCTGCTAGATGACGGTCCATATATCGGGACGATACTAGCACATACCAAGTTACAGATTGAATTCGCTCTCCTTAAGACCAAACCTAGATCAAGCCTTGCAAATCAAAATGCCACCACCGCCTTGCGCAATCTGCAAGACTCAACGTGCTCTCATCAAGCGACCTAAAAATCACCAAAAGCTCTGCAAAGGCTGTTTCATCCAAATTTTCGAGGATGAAGTTCATCATACCATCAAGTCCTCTCAGCTATTCTTCCGCGGCGAGAAGGTAGCCATTGGTGCATCCGGTGGCAAAGATTCGACGGTTTTAGCTTCGGTGCTGAAAACACTAAATGAGAGATATGACTATGGAGTTGACTTAATACTCTTGAGCATTGACGAAGGAATCAAGGGGTATCGAGATGATTCTCTGGAGACAGTCAAACGAAATGCGGTCCAGTACGACATGCCCTTGAAAATTGTCGGTTATGACGAACTCTATGGATGGACTATGGACCAGGTAGTCGAAACAATTGGCAAGAAAGGTAATTGCACGTATTGCGGCGTCTTCCGCCGGCAAGCTTTAGACCGAGGAGCTAAGATGCTCGGTATCAAGCATGTTGTGACGGGTCATAATGCGGACGATGTGGCCGAAACTATTCTTATGAATTTGCTACGAGGGGACTTGCCACGCTTATCACGGAGCACGAGCATCGTCACAGGTAGCAATGCAAGCGAGGTGAAACGGAGCAAACCTCTCAAATACGCGTATGAAAAGGAGATTGTGCTTTACGCGCACCACAAGAAACTGGATTACTTCAGTACCGAATGCATATATAGCCCCGAGGCTTTCCGCGGGAGCGCAAGAAGTTTGATCAAGAATCTGGAACGCGTTCGACCAAGTGCGATCTTGGACGTTGTCCGGAGCGGCGAGGATATGGCCAGACTAGTGCCAGGTGCCGCGCCGGATAACTGCGCTTGCAACGGGAAGGCATCCTCGACGCAGCCCGCTGACGAAGAAGAGAATATTGGTGGGTGTGGTTCTGCAAATGGAAAGGCAGTGGGCGGGGAAATGGCAGCCATGGAGAAGCAGCTGAAAGCGAACGAAGCAGCCCAAGCAGCTGGGCTGGAAACAGAGATCAAGATTCCGAGCTCTGACAAGGCTAGCCGTGGACATCCTGTTCCGACTAAAGTCGAGCTACACAAACCCACTACGAATCTACCCTCTGTTGTTGCAAAGCAGAAGTTGGGCAACTGCGAGAAGTGCGGCTACATGTCTAGCCAGAGACTCTGCCAGGCTTGCATGTTATTAGAGGGACTGAACAAAAATCGACCAGAAATCGTGATTTAGAAGTGTCACCGGTTGGTAGAGTATGGTAGCACATGTTTAGAGCTTTGATAGACGATACCCACGGAGTTAGGCATATGGTCAACAAAAGATATGTGTCATTGGCAATGTGTGTGATTGTTGTACAGGAAATCGTTTATGGTATTATTGCCTATTACTCGTCGTTTGGTCGTCTACGCCACTCGTTTCTCAACCTGGCAAATTTCTCATGTCAGTAACCACCACTCTCTCGTTATGGCCTATGTGATGAGACGTACCCTCCAAGGATTATTGACCTCAAATCCGGCAGGTGCTATAGGTGCGTCACTTTGTCCCCGAAGGTATCCTGTCAATCGTCGATCGCGGTCCATCACTGTGAAGGTCATCATGTCAGTTTACTCGTGGTATTAGTTGCTTCCGCTTTCGCCTCGAGAGATTCGTACTTTGCTAATACACAAGTTAACGTCTGAATAGGATGCTGATGGACTTAACTACTTACTCTATCCCATTGATCGAGAGATCGGCGCGGTCGCTTGTTGCCGTTTGTCCAATGTCTAAGCTTTGATAATCCTGCGCCAGTTACACCGAACATCTACAAACTCTTAGCATTCCATAAATCCATCCTGTCGCTTCGGTCGTGTCGGGTTCTTACGGCGAGAACAATCCCATAAGGGATCAAGGCTTCGAATGGAACCGGCATGGTCGTCTGTTGAGTCAAAAACAACCCAGGCTAGGGGCAATTGTTAGTTATCGGTACATCAAAGTAACGCAAAACAATAGCAGACTAACCAATGTCCTCGTTCGGTGGTGTTAAGAGATCAAGGCCGGCTGAGCAAAGAGCTACGGTATTCTGAGGTCAATTGATTGAATCAGTTCTGGTCAAGAGACCAATCAGAGCAGGTTTCACTAGTGCCTGAGGCTACCGAACGTCAATTCGCAAAACATAGCTTAGTGGTCTAAGCGTAAAATACTGTACAATGCTTTCGGTGAGATTGATTGTTTACTGCATAGCTGTGCGTCCTACTATAGCAATATAATGCAATTTTATAGCATACTTCATATCTGTTTATTCATAGCCTTAGCTATTAGCTGCATAGGCCTTAGCTACCTGGCTAATCCTATTCTACAATGCAGTAACTCCCTAACGTTAGTAAGTAATAATACTGTTTAATTATATAGCTATTTGCAAAAGTATGTACAAACTAACTAACCTAGGTTAGTACCCTGCCTTCTTAGTCCGATGCAGCATTTAGCACCCCACCCACCTAGGTGAAGCACTTACCTAAGTCCGTTACAACGCTAATCGGAAAGAGTGTGGAGAGCTAGTGGTGATACCCTTCAACATCGAGCCTCGCAAGAATCGTGGCCAAGCTGCAGTAGGCCATCGTCTTCAAGTGCATCATCACACCCTATTTTACGGCTTTCTGTGGATATTTGTAGTTCGTGACGCGTCGGGTGACTTCCGAATCTCCATTCTCTGCCAACATTCGAAATATACTTTGAATTCTGCAGATTACGCGCGTCTCCTCTTTGCCGCTCAACCCAAACTATTTAATTACGAGTTCAGCCCGCATACCAACAACATCTGATGCCGCACGTACCAGCGACCGCACGATTTAATTTCGCCGAGTTGATCCCTTTAACGCTCCGGGTCGTGTCTTCCCTCCAAAAACTCGTGTATGATATGCGACCGTCATTGTAGATGACGTGAAGCCCGCTGGCGCAAACTGTTGGAGGTTGTGTGATTGCCGTCTCTGCAGTCTGCGTTATTCACCTTACGATCATACTTCGCCATACTTTGTACTCTAAGCATTCAAAGGGTGCTAGTAGACCGTGGCAATGGCAAACGCACAGCTTATGGAGGAGGAGTTGCAGCAAAGTGTGGTGCTGTCCGAAGAAGATGCCGAGTTCGAAGAAGATGATGTTGTACAAGACGCTACCATGGCCGATATCAATGTCTCTCCGTATCCGACCACATATAAGGATAGAGATGAACACGGAGATAACCAGGAAGCTCATGACGAAGGCGACCAACAAGAGGATAGCGACGTCGACATGGAATTATATGATGACACTCTTTCCAAACCAAGACAACGAGGCGCGCAAGAAGAAAATCCCACGAATGACGAAGATGCCCTTCACGTAGACGAAGATTCCGAAAGCGATGACAACGACACACATGACGATGATGGGGCCTTTGATATTGATGCTGAAGGAGAAGATGAAGAAGAAGAGGAGATAGGCAGAATTCGCCAAAAGCATCACGTAAAAGAAGATAGTGAATCCTCTGGGGAGAGCGAGGAGCTTGTTGAGGAAGACGCCGAGGACGACCGTGAAGGTGAGGAGGAGGAGGAGGAGGCCGAGGGCGTTGGGGCCGTCAAAATAAGGCCAGGTGAAACAGATGAAGACAGCGACAGCGTGTCGTCCGAAAGCTCTGCCTCAGACTTCAGCGATAGGGAGTCCATCGCAGAGTGGGATGACCCAGTTGAGAATGATGATGACGGCGATGGAGACGACGAATCCGACGTTGCTGATTCTCCAATGTGCATCTTCTGTAAGAAAGCTGCAGGGCACGACTTTTCCGGGGCTATCGACAGCAGTTTAGTATGTAAAGGTTGCGGCGAGCAAGGTATGTTCTTTTTTACCTTGGCCCCCCTCAGACTTTCGGTAGCTAACTCGCAATGAACCAGCCCACCAGCAATGCGCTCGTGACGAGAAGGCAATAGATGCTCGAATGGGTAAGATTCTGTGTATTTATATTCGGAGATATGCACTTTATAACTAATAGCCATTCTAGCAGTATCCAACTGGAAATGTCCTGATTGCATACCCGATGACGATGAATCCGACTCCGATTTAGATCTAGAGTCTGGTGTTGCCAACGCGAATACGGATATCATGACTGACGGTGAGGCTGAAGGAGATGTATCTCCTACATCCCAGCGAGCATCGGCCCCTCAAATCGCTCGTGATCTACTTCCCCCACAGCGTGGTGTAAGCAAACCGGACTCGCACTCGATGTTCAACCAACTTGTGCTAGACGAGGATCCAATGGACGGCTCAAGAGTGCTGAGAAAGAAGAGAAAATCATCATCCGCAGGCGGCGAGGCAGAAGCAGAAGTAGAGGAAGATGTTATGTCGCTAAGGAAGCGACGTAAGAATAGGTCTGATACATCCACACAAGGTGATGTAACGCAGGATCAGGGCAGCGGGGAGGGCTCATCAGTACGCCAACGCTCCGCACGGGCGCTGAGGCCGAAAGCTTCCAGCAATGAGACGCCTTGTTCAATCATCAAGAAGACGCGTTGGAGCCTCACGCTCAGGATGCGGGTGAATTCCGATGAACTTGCTCATATACTCTCACGCAAATCCAAGTCTTCCAGAAAGCGCGCTGGGGGGCGAGGAACGGCCGCTCAGGCTTCCCGGGCAGCAGCCTCGCGAAGCAATACTACGGTTGGCGCTGCTACGGAGCCTTCACTAACAACACCTTTCTTTGCTCCAAGCTTCTCCCAGCCATTTTACTCTTTCTATGACAAGGAGACTGATGAGTTGAGAGGGAAACCGTATGGTGGTATTCTGACAGAGGACCAAGCGGATACCACAAAGACTCTCCCTACAAAAGATGACCGTCGGCGATTCGACGAAGCCAAACAGAAAGCCGAAGAAGAATGGAGAAACCGGCTACTTGCAATGCAAACCGAATCCGATGTACCGGTCAAGAAGTCGAAGAAAACATCAGGCCCTGTGAGTCAGATCGAGTGCATTGAATTTGGCGGTTGGGAGATCGATACCTGGTATGCGGCACCTTACCCTGAAGAGTATAGTCGCAATCGCGTGCTTTATATTTGCGAGTTCTGCTTGAAGTATATGAATTCCGATTATGTGGCATGGAGACATAAGCTCAAGTGCCCGGCCAAGCACCCGCCCGGGGACGAAATATACCGGCACGGTTCTATCTCATTCTTCGAGGTGGACGGTCGAAAGAACCCTGTCTACTGCCAGAATTTATGCTTACTTGCCAAGCTATTCCTTGGGTCGAAAACCCTGTACTACGACGTCGAACCTTTCTTATTTTATGTCCTATGCGAGTACGACGATCTCGGTTATCATTTCGTCGGATACTTCTCCAAGGAGAAAAGGGCTAGCAGTCAGAATAATGTCAGTTGTATTCTCACGCTGCCTATTCACCAGCGGAAAGGATACGGCCATCTCCTCATTGACTTCTCATACCTGTTGACTAGAGTTGAAGAGAAGAGCGGCTCACCGGAAAAGCCACTTTCAGACATGGGATTGGTCTCCTACCGCAACTATTGGAGACTGGTGCTCTGCAAATATTTGGCTCAGCACGTCCCTGAAGACAAGAGCATTAAGAAGGGCATCAGCATTAGACAAATATCTGACGACACAGGCATGACACCAGATGACGTGGTTTCAGCACTCGAGGCGTTGCGGTTTCTTGTAAGGGACCCTGTCACTCATGTCTATGCCTTCCGCGTGGATCTGCCGTTCTGCTATAAAGAGGTGGCGAAGTGGGAGGCTAAAAACTACGTCAAGCTAAACCCACGAGCACTAACATGGACCCCTTACGTTATGGGACGAGGCAATGCAACAAATTTCGAGCTTGGCCCAGCCCTCAACACAATTGCCCCACGCGAAGACGACGAGGAACCGAAACCTATTGAGATCATGGTTGATAGTATCGTGCCGGATGTATTCGAGGGAGGCAACGGGCTTACCCGGAAATCTTCGTTAGAAGATGGACAGTCTGTGCTTGAATCTACCGAGCCCAATGATAATATTGCTATCGGATTGTCAAATGGAAAAGCGAATGGCCTAGTCAATGAGAATGGGAGCGTTCGCCCGTCTGAGCACACCAGTGGCCGGGCAACTGCGGACAAGGACACTGGAACTGTCAATGACGAAAATGACTGGCAGCGGCAATACGAAAATATTCCAGTTAATCGTTTTCAAGTCTTCCCGCCAATCGGTAGACGGCCGGGAATGTCTCGCGTCGCGTCTAGCATTGCACGGCCCGTCACGCTACCGCGAGCTTCTACTGTCCGCACGCCAGCGCAGAGCCGACCTCGAGGGCGCGGGCGACGGCCAGCAGGTAGTACTAGTACTAGGAAGTCGGGACAGAAGAAGACAACCACGACAAAACGAAAAACCGGTGGTACTGGTAGAGGCCCTGGGCGCTGGCCTAAAGGAACCAAGAAGAGTGACTATGGCAACGCTACCAGTGGTCCAGGTCTTCCACCAGCCTGGCTCGAAAAACAAAGGCAGGCAGCAATAGCAGTGACCAATACCGACGAGGACAAGGAAATGCGCGATACAGTCCAAGTGCAAGTCAATGAAGCCAAGTCGAAGAAAGGGAAGCAAGCGGAGATAGTTTCGGCTAGCTTCGAGGTCAAGAGTGATCTTGTTCCAGAAAGCGCTATCCAGTCGGCCGTTTCGAGCGCGAATGTGGCCAAGACCAATAGTTCCAATCGCTCAGTTGATGGTGATGAAAGTGTGGTATATGATACGAATACTTATGGGGACGACGATGCTCCAGGCGAGGAGGAGTAGTTTTTTTTTTTTTTTTTCCCTTGTTGAAGCGTCCTGGAAGCTGGTTAATATGTAGACATTGTGTATAACTCTTCAGACTCTTAAGACGGGATGGGCATTCTTCGGCGTATGTGGTGTAGAAGACATAGGACACGATTTGCAGCTTTGGGTGTGCTCTAGGAACCACGGCGTTAATAGGAGGCTGACGGCCGTTCAAGAGATACCTACCTGCACTGAATAAGTTTAGGGGTCGTTTAATTCAATAATGGCTTCGAAATAATATTTGGCGCTGTTGCAACTACCTGTGCCCAGAACCAAATCATCGCTTGACAACTTCAAATCCAAGATGCATACAGCTTTCTTAGATATTGGCGGATTTGGTATTTATAGGTCCTTAAGTCGGCCATAAAATGGAGAAAATGCATCCTTTTTTGAAGCGGCCGTACAACTGTACGTACCTGAACTACCTACCTAACCTAGGTAGCTCCAAGCTGACAATAATGGGTCCCCAGAGGCTCCAGGGCTGCTAGTCAGCACATTCACCTGCAGCAGCATGCTGTACCCCTGAGCAGAGCCACCTGTGAGAAAAGACCTCAGACAAGGTAAAGTTCGAATCTCCAATTCCAGGCCAGGCTGGTTGCTTCTCTGTCCTCTCCAGATGTTTCACTATCCAAACTCTGCCTACTCCTCAAAAGCTTTAGACGTTCGAGTTCGAGTTCCCGAAGAGTTCGCAATTAAAACTCAATTTGCGTTCCTTCCTTTCCCCTTCAATTAGTTTTGGCATTGTTTTAATATGACTACTTATCCTCGCTGGTTCGAGATAATAACGTGATAGGGTAGAATAACTACGTCTTGGCATCAATCCATCACCACTAACGGGTTCATGATGTTTCTGGCGCGTACTTCCCAGCTCTTGCAGATTTTTTCCATATTACACTGGCTTATACTGCCGGTGCTTGCCTACACGGAGCTTTCGGATCACTTCCTGAAACTTGTGCCTTCTGGCGGCGATGACTTCGATATCGAGAACGGCAAGCTGCTAGCACCATTACTGATCCCACGGGTACCTGGGACGCCTGGACAGGTGGCTGCGCAGGAACACTTTGTGAACTTCTTCCGCAAGGAGCTGCCTAAATGGAGTATCGAATGGTTCAACTCCACTGGCAAGACGCCTGCAACTGGGGATCGCGACATTCCATTTCAGAATGTGCTATTCAAGCGCGAGCCACCGTGGGTGAAGGAAGGGCAGAGCAACCTACTCACGCTCGTTGCCCATTACGACAGCAAGATTAGCCCGGATGGGTTCATCGGGGCCACAGACAGCGCAGTCCCGTGTGCGGTCCTTATGCATGTAGCCCGCAGCATCGACCGCTTCGTGACCCAGATGCACGAAGAGATGAATGCATTGGGCGAAGGCGGCACCGTTGCCATGGACATGGGAGTACAGATCTTGCTCTTAGATGGGGAGGAGGCTTTCATTCAGTGGTCGGCAACAGACTCGCTCTATGGAGCTAGGTACGTTCGTCTCTACAGCATCCGCTCTTTTAAAAGAGACGACCTGCTGACGGTAGATGCAGAGCTCTAGCTGAAAGATGGGAGAACTCGTATCATCCTGCTGGCTCGCTCTATAAGAACCCGCTGGATCAAATCAGTCTATTCGTGCTCCTGGACCTTCTTGGAGCCGCAAACCCCACTGTGCCGTCTCCTTTCCTGACGACACATTGGGCATATCGTAAATTGGCCAACATTGAGCAGCGCATGCGGAAGCTCAATTTACTTGAGTCTAAACCGACGGCGCCATTCCTTCCCGACTCTGACAAGGAAGTCTCAAGGTTCGGACCCGGCCTGGTTGAAGACGACCATGTCCCTTTCATGTTTCGTGGTGTGTCGATACTGCATTTGATCGCAACGCCGTTCCCAGCCGTCTGGCATACAATAAACGATGACGGGGAACACCTCGACATGCCTACGGTGCGTGATTGGGCGCGTCTTATGACCGCCTTTGCGCTAGAATGGCTTGATATGATGGAAGTCGAGCCAGAGGATAAGGTCTCTGAAGGGAGTAACTAGGTGTGTGAGATTGAGGATGTGTTTGTGATCCTATTGCGTGTTTAGCCCGGAGTTTCGAGTCTGGCGACAGTGGGGGAAATTCCAGTTATGTACATAGTATATAGGCGTTTTTGGTCCATCTCAAATATCTTGTGCAGTTTACTCGGCTCATAAAGCTTCGTCTACGCCTGTGGCGCCCTTGTTTGTTTGTTTGTTTGTTTTTCTACACGTCTAATAGACTGACTGGATCTTCTGGATCTTCTAGGTTATTAGACTGCATCGTAAGGGAGACAGAGCCAATGAACAATGCATTTTTAACCATCAACAAGAAGAGGCGCATACAAATGTGGGTTCTTCGTCAGCCGTCTTTCCGAAGGTTCAACTGCCCGCCTGTCAGTTGATAATCCCTAAAGTAAGGGGGAAAGCATGCAGCCAAGTAGTACCTCTTAATGTCTACTTGCATCGCTACATACATATTTCCTGCTCATGGGGATACCTACTGATGAAACCCAAGTTTGGATCACACCGTTGTGCCCACTTGTGACTATGCGATACCACGTTATGTTACATCTGTTTATCAGGCCATCTGATTAAAGGGACAAACAGAACAGCACCACTGAGGCTGCTCTATATAGTATATATATACTCTATTCGGGGGACTGATTCAAGGCTCACAGGAAACTTATGTCGTCCATGTATACCTCCGAGGCGAGTACTTAGTTGACCAGAAATAGACTGGGTAACTGGGGGTACTACCTTACTGGGTAGCTTGTGTCAGTCTAGCTTACCATCCGCAGGCCATTGGTCGTCGCAATACCACGAGGCCCGTTACTCAGCAGGGAGGGAAGTCGGTGGCATACAGATGATTGCGCGTCGCGATGATTTTAGCCACTTTTGTGCTTGGCTTATTGCACCTACCTGACTCTGAGTCCCTTCACGGCTGGGTTTTCATGCATGGGTTCCTTCATGTAACTATGCTGTCGGCGGGTTTTCTACTGAACCTAGCTTCTACTTATCAAGCCGATACTCAATCGAGTGCATGAACAGTTACACTCATTGCAACTAGGTAGTGGTTCATCTGGAGGGATTGATGAAATATCTTATTTTTAACTCTGAATCAGGGTCTCCTAGTATTACCTATACTGGCTAGGAAGGTAGCGCATCAAAGTAGTTACTAACGTAGATCGGTATTTATAACAGCTAAAAGGACATCTTTGCGTCACTAATCTGTACCTCCTTACCTAATGGACATACAGTAGGGAATTGCATATCCCAGCCTTTTCTCCTTTAAGAACATGTGTACATTATTCCTTCTCCTCACTACCAACCCGACAGGGCTTAGATAAAACATTCCAAAAGGCAAGAACTAAATATCTATGCTTGTAAATCTAAATCTCGGATTCTGAATCTTAGATTTCAGCTTTCCTGCGTTACAAATACTTCTCGAGTTGGACTGGGCCAATAGCTCGTGCTTACCCGGGCGCTGAGAACAAGGCACAATTACACGCAACGCGCGGTTTGAACTAGGAAAGAACGGCGCTATTCCAAATTTACTATACCGATTGGGTACAATATATCATACGCCAAATTCATTGCCAAGCCCAGCATTACGTTGTGTCAAGCAGCAAATAGAGGATCCTGAAATATCTACCATAGTAGCTTGGCACTCCGGCCGGCCTCCCCTCCCAACTTGAACAGTCCCAACCTCACGCTTGAGTTGATTCAACCATCTACATCTTCCGAAGAACCAAGAGCCAAAACATCCCCCCCCTCAAAGGCCCCATTTACCATCACCCGGGTCTCCATTCTCCTTTGGATGACATCCTTCCTTCATTCTCTCTCTCCAACATCCGTATAGCCCTTATCACTTTGCGTACAGTCCTATTGGGAATCTGCATCCGCATCCGCGTACTCCTTGTGTCGGCTGGAGACCTCCGAGACTTCGAGACCTTTCGCATTTTAATCGTTAACGATCCGTTGCCCCTTGACCGACCGCTCTATTGTATCGCCTCACGGCTTTCGCTCAATCCTAATACATCGATCACTCGTCTGATTCCCAATTACGGATTTCAATCCACGTTGGTGGATTGCGCATCCGATCGCGCCAGTGCTTCGATAACAACCTGGCGGTTGATTCATTATTCTCAACCCCAGCACACGACATCCAGATCGAAGCCTAACACGTCCACCCACACGCCCACCTTTACTCTACTTCATCCTCCGTCTTTTCCCCCAGAAAATAATACAATATTGCCAAGATGTCGAAGGTAATGAGAAGCGTAAAAAATGTCACAAAGGGTTACTCCAGTGTCCAAGTCAAGGTCCGCGAAGGTTCGTTCACTGCGCCCTTTCCCCATCGCATGCGACCAACAACTGACAGAAGTGGCTTGCTAACCGTGTCTTCTTATAGCAACAAGTAACGACCCATGGGGCCCGACCGGTACTCAGATGAGCGAGATCGCTCAAATGACGTACAATTCGTATGTCACCATGCTGCCATGTCGCCTTCTGTCCAATTCAATTCATCTTACCACTTCACAGATCAACCGAGTTTTATGACATAGTAGACATGCTCGATAAGCGACTGAACGACAAAGGAAAGAATTGGAGGCACGTTTTGAAGGCTCTGAAAGTCCTCGACTATTGTCTACACGAGGGATCAGAATTGGTTGTAACATGGGCTCGCAAGAATGTTTACATTATTAAGACGTTACGCGAATTCGTCTATATTGACGAGGAAGGGCGAGACGTGGGTCAGAATGGTGCGTTCCACTACTGCGCAGTCACTGTTTCAATGCTGATTCACTGTAGTTCGTGTTGCGGCGAAAGAGCTCACTGCTCTGCTTCTTGATGAAGAGCGGCTGCGTGCTGAGCGAAGCGACAGAAAAACGTGGAAGTCTCGAGTTACCGGTATCGAAGAGTTTTCTCCGGCCACCGTACCCGGGGGTAGCCAGCGACAACAGCGTCCTCGCCGGCGATACAGCGATGAGGAGGATGCCGAGTATAAGTTGGCGATAGAGGCTAGTAAAGCGCAAGAAGAAGAGGACAGGAGGCGGCGCGAGGGTCGCCAAGGCACTGAGGTTGATGATGATCTGGCCAAAGCTATTAAGCTCAGCAGGGAAGAGGACGAACGACGGAAACGAGAATTGGAAGAAAACAATGCCTCTTCACTTTTTGACATCAGCGATTCCGCATCCAGTTCTCAGCCTCAGCCTCAGCCCACCGGCATGAATATGGGATACCAGCAAGGAAACAATGTGGATTGGCTCGGGAACCCGATCGATCAGAACCAATTCATGCAACAGCCGCAGCCAACAGGGTTTGTCAATAACGCGTACACCGGATACCCCAATACCAATGGCTACCCAAATAACTTTGCACAGCAATCGACGGGCATATACGATCCGTATGGCCAGCAAAATCAGCCGCAACCCTTCCAGATGCAACCAACAGGATATAACCCTTACGCGCAACAAGCTTTTCAGCAACAGCAACAGCAACAGCAAACTACGTCCCCCGAGCCGGTTGCCCAGCCAGGCAGCAACAACCCCTGGGCTAACAATAATAACGGCCATCTGGGGGTCCAGTCACCTATGCAGCCTGTAAAGACCGGCTCCAACAATCCGTTCGCATCCGCATCGCCCTTCGCTCGCCCTCAAACTGCCAAACCCCCATCTATGCCGACTCTTAACACACTCCAAAGTCTTCCTGAGCAGAAGACACTCCAGACATACACGCCACCCCCCCAGCCTACCTACCAACCTCCTCAGCAACAGCAGCAGCAGCAGCAACAGTTCCTAAGGCCGATGAACGAACATGAGCAGAAGCTTAACGCTCTACTTGCCAGTGGTGATGGTATGGATACATTTGGAAACACTGGTGATCTGCGAATTCCGGCCCAACACACCGCACCTGGTACATTTGTCAATTCGGCGGGTGCTGGCGCCCAGAAGCTTACAGCCGAGGCGACTGGCAACAATCCTTTCTTGAGAACGCAATACACAGGTATGCCCCAGGTATCGTATGGGCAGCAGCAAATGCCCGCCGCTACTGGTCCTGCGATGATGAACGGTTATGGTGTTAACCCATTTGCTGCACGGCCACAACAGCAAAGCAATCAGCAGGGGCAGGATCTCATTCAATTCTAAAACCCTTCTTTTCCACTTACATTCACGTATTTCGTGTGCCATTGACTGTATGCACTCTACAGGCCATGACGCCTTGGGATTCCGCTCAAGTGTGGATGAGCCTAGCATGCCCCGAATGCTGGCAGATATCTTCCCTTTAGCCTCGTTTCAGTGGTGGGTCATGTCTATTGGGAGGAAGAGAGTCAAGTCCCTAGAGGACCGTTTTGTTGGCGTTCCCTTATTTCCAGTCGATACCTTACCTTTGCAAGAGAAAGGATTTATTAGAAAGACAGAAAAAGCAGAAACTGAGTACCTAGGCAGTGACATCTTGTGTCTGGAATAGGATGTGTTCATTCCATTCGGCCTAAGATGTCATCACATAAATGTCTATCTCTGTTCTCTGCGTTTGTAAATAAAACTCCTGTCGCGAAAGGTGTTTATGGTGGAGGGAAGATCCCTTGAGCATGGAACAAAAGCTTTTTTAATACTGCTTGCTGCATTCACTGATGTTTTGTCTTCTGTCTTCTGTCTTCTGTCTTCTGTCTCTCTACACATACGATGTGGTAATCTTTTTTTGTTATTATTGTAATTCTCTCCCTCATTGTGGCATTTCATTCCTGCTACGTACATACTTTATCCACGAGCAGCGGCAAGGAGGCGCTTTCATAGATGTGTATGACGGACCCCCTGGGGACAAAGGGTGACCCGAGTTCGATTACAAGTATGCTGTAGGTATGTACTAGGTACCTACTATGTATTATACGCAAAAGCAGGGGGTATATACAACGTTATTCTCCTTTCCCGTCCGTCATCAATTCATCTCTTCTGTTCTTCTTGTTCGTGTGAATGCTTACGTCTTCCCCTTTTTCTGCTCGCGCAAGCATAGGTATTCGCTCCCAGCCGCTGGGTAGGTAGCATATATGCACTTCGCTTGGTTCATTTTGTTATTCTTGAATTAGCCCGGACATCGGTCCTTGAACCCAGCTTTCAGATGAACTGAGCTGCGGATCTTAGAAGACTAGGTAGGGGGCGATGTATTACATAATGAAGCCGATTGCGCCAGTTCGTTCTCGTAATCCGGTTCTGCTTTAGTCCGAGGGCTATAGATACTTTGTCTGCCTTGCAAAAGATCCTAGGATCTCTTCCAGGTAGAAGCAGAAGTATGCAGATAGATATTTTGTGGCGACGACGCGACGCGGGATGAGTTCTGCCGCGGAGTAGGCAGGGCTTAGTAATTGACCTATCAGCACACCCCGGCGCCGGCAGTGGGCTGACCTGATCGGTTGTGTAGCATTCCGCTCTTGACATATCTTTCAGGCTTTTCGCTGCCACCTTCAGTTCATCCCGGAGATATCTTCTGTCCGCTCACGCATAGGATCTACCATGATCCCGCTGAGTGCTCGCGAACACCTCTCTAAAGACTGCCCGTCTTAATGGAGGAAAAGACGATGGCTTGACTCTGCTGTTTCTCTTTTCTCCTCATTATTCCTGAAGCGCTGGATGTCACCTATCAAGGAAGATACCAACGAACTCCTCGCGACTCACGCCACCTTTCCCCTCTACATCGAACTGCTCGATCATACTATGTATCTCGTTCTCGGGCACGTCCTCATTTAGCTCTTTAACGACGGTGCGCAGGTCATCGACGGTGATGATACCCTTAGATCCCTTGTCGAACAGCGCAAACGTCTTAAGTAGCTCCTCTCGCGGGTCTCTGGCAGCTATGTAGCGAGCGGCGATTGTTTGGAATCCTTCGCGCGACAGCCTCAGATCCACGACACCGGGTGCGCTAGCTGGCGGCGGCTGGCCTTGTACGGGCGGTAAGGGCGTCCAGTTGGGTTTGGGGTGGGCTGCCGACTTGAACGCGTTGATCAGGTCCGGCCGCGAGAGGTTGTTGAAACCGAGCGCCTGTAATGCATAGCGGAATTCGGAAAAATCGAGTTGTTCGTCCTTGTTCATATCGAAAAGTTGAAACTGTAAAAGAGCGTGGCATGACAGTTAGTTCTCCATTGTCTCACTCTTCTTCTTTTCAGCCTCGACTCTGCAGGTCTCACAACATCGTCGGGGACAAGGGGAGCAGACTTACACAATCGTTGATCTCACTTCTATGCTCATCGCTTATCTGATCCCATGGCTCAGCATGCTCGGGATTCCGTACTGCTGCCGTAAACCGCGAACCACCACGCGAACCCCCAGGTCGCACGGATGCGCCGTGCATCCCTGCGCCAGCGTAGTCATTCATGCTGCCACTAGCATAGTTATTCATCCCTGATGCCATCATTCTTTTTTGCTATATATAGAAAAACTTATCGCTGCTCCTTAAGAGCCACCCTTTCTCGTTTTTTTCTTCTGCCTCCGTTCCAGGTTATCAAGGCGCTCTGTAACTTGGTTCCGCTGAATGTTCGAGAAGGGTGTAAGAGAGCAACAGTTTCCCAGAAACCGAGTGTTATGAGACAGGCACGAGGGGAGCTATTAGGAAGTGGCAGTATCGCGGGGGTCGAAAAGCCAATGCAGCCTCGTTGCATATGTTATATACGGCGTAGAATATGCGAATTTCGGAATCAGCCGCAATTTGGGAGAGAAATAACCACCTCGGGAGCGAGTTGACAAACAACCGCAACCCTTCCTCAACGCGTACAGACTTGTTGGTTGTGACCACAGCAAGTGTGTTGGATTATCGTCGAAAGCCTCGAGTTGGAAGCTGGCGCCGAAAAAGCGTCAATTTCAAATCTGGCTCAAGACAATTACTTGAAGATCATCCGGACAGATTAGGCTAGAATTATACAAGAAAACAGAGCTATCGAGATTGCGGGAAGTAGGATTGTCGTCGTTCAGTAGGGTATCGGACAGAGTCTATGACAGGCAGTTTGTCGCGACGGAGCTTAGAATTGCTATTGTTGTTCTTCAAAGGTGATGTTCAAAATGTCGGGGGGCCAAACGAGAGAGCGGTCAAAGGGCAGTAACTGGAGCAATTCGTGTGCCGGCTGTCGCAGAAAAGGATTATGGATTATATTGCGGCGATTCTACCCAATGCTTTTCCTATGGCGCGTGTTTTCGCATGGTAAGAATGGAAATGGCGTCCAAAATGAGTGGCTGGGACTTTGCGATTTGGGTTGGGACTTGACTGATGCGCGTCGGGTTTGGCCAGGGGTTCAGATCGCGTTTTCGGACAAGCCTCCCTTGAGTCCAGTTGAGAGCTTTTCAGTGCAGTTCAGCACCTTAACTTACCAGGTAAGGCCGTTGAATATCTGCCCTTTTACAGATGTAAACAAGCGTAGGTACCTACAGATGTACCTGATACTTAACATCACAAAGGTGGGTACCTACCAGAGTATGTATCAAGTGCTATAGCACATATGTACTACCTGGTACAGTACATGTAGGTAGCTAAAAGGCACCTGGGCGCCTGCTTGCTATCATGCATACGGAGACCGTTCCGCAGTCTATTTCTACTCGAAGTGTCCTCACCTTTAAAAGTCCCCGACCGGCGACGTGTTATAACAGCTATATGCATATACTTACATATACACACTACTAGGAAAGCGGTGGGAGAGTTGGATATGATTCCTATTTGCCGAGTAGAGCAGAACATCAGTTGATTGGTGGCATACTTCTAGGCAGCAACACCAAGTCTGCCTTGCTTAACAATCACACACACGACGAAGAGCAAGATGGCTGCTCAGCACTCAAGTATAAAACAGCATTACCTACCTAGTATTCTAACCTTATGACATTCTCTCCCTTTTCTTATGGTCAGCGCTCTAAATCTTTGGTCAAGATATCACCAACGTAGAAGAATATACTTCTTCGTGCACTTGTATCGTGTCCTGTACGTACCTCTCCGAATTCGAATCGTCTTGCTCATTTGGTACTGTCGGCCAAATCTGTCCAGTGCTTGTTGTGTCGAGGTGTCTATAAGTTCCAAAGTGATTGTCATTGGCTCCTTCGCTTTGTGAGATCCAGCAAATCAGTAGAGCCCGGCTGGTTGACAGCTGTCGGTCTGACTAGAACCTGCGGGGCATGTTGGCAACTCTTGCTTTCCCAGGTGATTTATACCTACCTAGGCACTTGGGCTCTGCAATCGCTTGCTATCGTGTGAACTGCTCTAGGAGGTACCTACCTAAGTACCTATACCGCAAGTAGTTAGGTATTTTCTAGGTGCCGTTGTAGGGACCAGGTGGAAAGCTCTAGGAGCTTTGACCACTTGCGGCCTTAGAAACTCACAGCGCCCCACCACAAGCAGCCATTTGGTCGCTAGTTGGTGCTTTTAGGGACCGCGAGACAGTGCCAAACCCAGCCTATTTTTTCTCCATTGTCTCTTTGCCTATGTACGTTCCTAGCCCCGTGGCGGGAAATTCCCAAACAATCTGCCTTCTTCGAGAACTCTTTTGACCTTAACTTTTAACTCAACTAGATCAACCCCCGTAGTTGATTGTTCTTGCTACATCATCACCACAAAACCACTACTTTTTTTTTCTGTCACTGTCGAGACGACTGCCAATCGATCTTCTTATTCCACTTCCCCATTTGCGATTCATTCTTTCCCATCATTTGACATAATTCTTCTCAATACTGTCCCATTTCTGCGACTTTTAACATCCGGGACTATTATGTACTGACAGTATCGCACTCCAGAAAAAAAGTCAACACCGGCAATACTCTGTCGCGCCATCGTTCACTCCATCTCAACCCGCACTCGAACACGACATTTCGTACAATCCGTCTACGATCAAAAGCGTTAGACAACAATTTCCATGTCTCCCTCCACCTAGCAGTATCAAATCTCCTTGACGTTCCTCACGCGTCTGACGCGCCAACCGACCACTTGCCGTAAAGCATAAATTTTCTGCTAGCCTGAGAAGCTCGCGTCTCAGAGACAAACTAGCGCCATGTCCTTCAGCGGATTTGGTTCCGGTACTGGCACGGGCGCTTTTGGCGGCAACAATACCAATACCAGCGGAGGCTTTGGCGGCTTTGGCAGCTCCAACACCAATACAGGTACAGGTTCGTCTTCTTTCCTCGTTAGGTCTTTGTCGACGGCTTGCAACTGATCAATTTACTCCAGGATTTGGTACTAATAATAATACAGCAGCAGGCTTCGGCGCCCCTAACAACGCCAGCGGTAGTGGTGGTCTCTTCGGTTCTAGCGGCACCGCAGGCTTCGGCTCCAACGCTACAAGTAAGTCTATATGTGATCAACTCAGTTTCCGCTTTGGATATTGGCTATGGATTCGCTTCTCTCGCAGCATACTGACTTGGCGACCAGGCGCATTTGGTTCCGGCAGCAACGCATTTGGCGCCAAACCTGCCTTCGGTGGTACTTCAACTGCTGGTGGTGGTATGTTTGGTTCTACTACAGCAACTACCGGGACCGGCTTCGGCGGCTTCGGGTCGAACGCCACTACTAATAATGCTTCGACGTCCAGTCCTTTTGGTGGAGGAACAGGATCTACAATGTTTGGTAGCAGCGCCGCCAAGCCGGCTTTTGGAACTGCGACTACGGGCACAACTAATAACAGTCTCTTCGGTGGCGGCAACACCAGCACTGGCACCGCAGGCTTCGGATTCGGTAGCACTGCCAACAATCCGACTAGTACTGCCTTGGGAACTGTGGGAGACCCCCCAGGCACTGCCAATGTAACCAGCTTCCAACCCTTCGTCGAGAAAGACAGCGCCAGCAGTAACGCGCAGAACTCGTACCAAGGCATCTTATTTCAGGATCCTTACAAGAAGTGGTCAGCAGACGAACTGCGACTTGCAGATTATGCTGCTGGCCGTCGCTACGGCGGTGCCTCTGGCAGCACATTCGGCGTCGGATCCGGCTTCGGTAGCTTTGGTTCCAACACCCAGTCCTCAACCCCAGCCTTCGGATCCTCGACCACCGGTACAGGCGGAACAGGGCTCTTTGGCAACACGTCCACAACAGGAAGCGCCTTCGGCCAGAATAATGCGAATACCACTAGTGCATTCGGCTCTAACACTGGGAGCAATTTATTTGGCGCCAAACCTGCTGGCAGTGGTGGCATGTTCGGCAGCAGCACGACAACGCAACCAGCCCCATCTGGCGGTCTGTTTGGCAGTTCTGGGGCCGGTTTTGGCACCAACACTGCTACGAACACGGGAACGAATGCGTTCGGCTCAACGAACACCACGACTGGCGGCGGACTGTTTGGTAGTAATAATGCCCAGAATAAACCAGGCTTCAGCTTCCAAAACACGAACAACAATACCAGTGGATTTGGCAGCGGTACCAATGCCTTTGGCGCCACAAATAACAACACTAGTGGCGGGGGCCTATTCGGAAGCACGGCCAATGCTAACACCAATACCGGTGGAGGAGTTTTTGGCAGTAGCAACAACCAACAGACTACAAGTGGCTTTGGCACGGCAGGCGGCTTCGGCACCCAAAATCAGCAACAACCACAGTCTGGTGGATTGTTCGGTAATCAGCAAAAGCCGGCAGGGACGGGTTTGTTCGGCGGCACCAACACAGCCACTGGCACCGGCGGTGGCTTGTTTGGGAGTACAGCGAACAACACAGGCGCATTTGGCCAAGCGAATAATACCCAGACCGGAGGTGGTGTTTTTGGAAGCAAACCAGCTACGGGAACCACTGGCGGACTCTTCGGTGGTGGTACCGCACAGAACACCACCACGGGCGGTGGACTTTTTGGTGGTCTAGGCAACAACCAGAATCAACAGCAACAACCCCAGCAGAGCGGCAGTCTCTTCGGCGGCCTCGGCAACCAAAACCAGCAGCAGCAAAGCGGGTTTGGGGCAAGCACACAGCAGACGGGCGGCGGTCTATTCGGTGCCTCCAGCAACCAACAATCAAATTCAATGTTCGGCTCTTCCGCAGCGCAGCAACCACAGAACAACACGATGGGAAACTCACTATTCAGCAATTCCCAAGGTGCTCAGTCAAGTGCGCCATCGTTGACAGCAAGCATCAACGACCCCCAGGCATATGGATCCCTATTCGCCAACCTAGGTGGCAACGAGGCCGTTAACCCCGGACCACTCGCAACGCCGACCAACAGGAAACAGTCTAGACGGCCATCGATCCTGCCCTATTACAAGCTCAACCCTGCTTCTGCCTCACGGTTCGTCACGCCTCAAAAACGGGGTTATGGGCTTTCGTACAGCACGTATGGAACGCCAAACAGCCCTTCGAGCGTGGTCAGCACACCCGGCGCAATGTCTCAGAGTCTACTCGGCGGAAGCTTGTCTCGTAATCTAGGAAAGAGTGTTTCGACAAGTAATCTGCGACGCAGCTTCAACATCGAAGATAGTGTCTTACTGCCCGGTGCTTTTTCTGCCAGTTCAGGGCCCCGACCATACCACACTGGTAGCATGAAGAAGCTGGTCATCAATAAGGACCTACGTAGTGATCTCTTCTCAACACCAACCAAAGAGAAACCAAGCCCGGAGACTCCAAATACTGCTCGCAAGCTCACTAAGCGAGTCAGCTTTGACACCAGCAACGTCGCAGCAATCGAAGACGGAAGCGCCAAAAACGGTTCATCTAACCCCGCCCCTAGCGCTGAACAGCTTGGCTATATTAGAAAGAGCACCAACGGCGTAAACGGATCTGCGCCAGACGCGAACTCGTCAACCCCCGAGATGGAGCAAGTAAAAGGCAACGAACTAGCAGTTGTGCATGAACATGAAGCTGCTTCAACCCCAACTCGCACGGGCGCCCCCGCTGATGGCGAACCCGGGGAGTACTGGATGACTCCAACGAAGGAGGAGATCGAGAATATGAACCGAGTGCAACGCCAAAAAGTGACCGACTTCACAGTAGGTCGTGACAATGTTGGCTTTGTCAAATTTAAGGTACCGGTCGATCTGACCTCAATTGACCTTGACACCATATACGACGGCATTGTGGTCTTGGTGCCTCGCTCGGCAACCGTCTATCCCAATCCTGTGAAGAAGCCATCAGTTGGTAAAGGTTTGAATGTCCCAGCTCTTATCAGCCTACAGAATGCCTGGCCCCGTGCCTCGAGAACAGGGAAGCCTACATCGATTACCAAGCACGTTGAGCGTCTCAAGAAGATCCCTGATACTAAGTTTGAGGATTACATTCCGGAAACCGGTGAATGGTCGTTCTCCGTTGAACACTTCACTACTTATGGTCTGGACGACAGCGAAGATGAGGATGAAGCTGCACCGGAGTTGGCGGAAGAAACGTCGTATAGAACCGAATCTGCTTCTCCAATTGATCCAGGCAACGACGACAGCCCAAATCGAACACCGAATCGCTCCGTCCTACCAGGCGCTTTTGACCCAGACGAAGTATACGGTCACGATTTGGAGGAAAATGAGATGGCAGAGGTCAACGGACCCCGGTCGTCTTTTTTAGCTAATCGCTCCGTGGGTTCTACATCCCATGCTCTTATTCCCTTAGATCAAGATGCTGCGGATGATGAATATGCGATGTCCGAGGTGAATGATGATACGAGCGCTCACCCTGAACACCATCTCGCCGCGGAGCGTGACGACTACTCGTTTGATGGCAATCAGTCTGACATTGCTCTTGAAACACCCGCGGGTATCATGAGAGCAAGAATGCGTGCAATCAAAATCTCGGCAACCCCACAGAAAGTCCAGGTCGCAGCTGGTGATGACTGGATGGATATGCTCAGCAAGACCATCAGCCCTCAGAAGCGCGATCGAGCGCTGCTGAAAAGCATGCATGAAGCGGATACTTACCGCTCAGGGAAAGAAAATGTTCGGGAGGCGTCACCCACTAAGAAAAGGATCGTTCCGGATAGTCGGGGTTTTGCGACTAGTATTGATCTAATGAATTCTCTTTTTGAGAAGGCAAAGGCTCCTACAGAAAATCTTCAAGCCTCAGTTCGGCCTCAAGGCGTCAAGGTTTGTTAAATCCTCTCTATACTGTTCTCGGACGGCGTGGGACCGAGAAGATATGTGTATCTATACAAGTTAATTGAGTCTACGTATACTAAAATAATTCTTCCTTAATTTAGTGGCCGTATAAGCGGGTTTCAAAGCATCTTGATGAGAGTCAAATGGACGATAAGGATCGGGCCTGGCATGACACAATGCGTCCAACCTGGGGACCGGGTGGCACCTTGATCTTTTCTGCTACCCCATACGCTTCCGCATTTGGACGGTCGGGCCGCATGACTGAAAAGAACGGGTTGATGACCATCATGAAAGGGGGTGTTGTCTCTGAGACCCAGGACATTCGGATCGCCAAGTTCAGTAACGAGGTAAGCTCGAGTACGAGTGTAGAGGAATGCTGTATCCAGTTACTTACCCGCGTCTTTCTCGTTCAGATGTCTGCTCGGGCTATAAATACTCATTTCAAGTCGGCACAAATCCATGTTGTGAATGGCATCCCAGCCGTGGAATTGAAACCCAGACTAAGCATTAGGGACTTTTTCACTGCCAGCGGAACCAAGAACTCGGCCGACGAGCACGAGCGACTTGTCTGGGAACTTGCCAGTGTTCTTTTTGACAATGTTAAGGTTCCGGCGGAACTGCAGGCCGAGCCGGACGCTCTCGAGAAGCTACGAAGAGAAAACCTTTCACGATTGTGGGAATCCATGGTGGAAGAACGCACAAACAAAGCGGTGACTATGGCACATACTCATGAGGAGAAGGCCTTGGCTGCTCTGTCGGGTCATCGCATAGCCGAAGCATGCAAACACCTGGTAGAAGGTAAGGATTTCCGACTCGCTACATTAGTCTCTCTCATCGGAACGAGCGACGCGATGAAGAAAGACATGAGAGAACAACTCAGAGAGTGGCGTGATGCGAATGCGCTATCGGAATTCTCACAGTCGATTCGAGCATTGTATGAGATGCTAAGTGGCAATGTGTGCACCTGCGAGGGCACAAAAGGAGCTCCTGAAAATCGCGCAGAATCCTTTTCGATTTCCGAGAAATTTGGCCTCAACTGGCAACAGGCTTTTGGCATGAGGCTGTGGTATGCAATTTCGACAAACGGCAGCATTGCCGAAGCAGTGGACAAATACCAGGCGGATGTTGCCCAAGACAAAGAGTTGCCGCCAGCTGTTTGGTTTGTTCAGCACGGGATTCCCGCTATCTGGGATGATCCCCGCAAGGAGGACCGGGAAGACCTTCTATGGGGCCTTCTGAAGCTGTACGCAGACAACCGGACTGACCTCGAATCTGTCCTACTGCCAGAGAATTCGCAGCTATCACCACTAGACTATCGACTCTGCTGGCAGTTGGGACAAGCACTGACATCAACCGGCCGGGTTTCATTTGGAAAGAATGCTACCGAAAAAGCCGACGCGGCGACCGTCTCGTTTGCTGCGCAGCTGACTAACGAGGGCAGCTGGCTCGAAGCTGTCTTCGTGCTGCTCCATCTCTCCAATCCAGATGCGCGAGCTAAAGCCATCCAGGATCATTTGTGCCGACACGCTTCTCAGATCGGCAACGACGATTCGGCAGCTTTTAGAAAGCTTGCTGGGGATTTCCGGGTCCCAACGCAGTGGATATGGCACGCAAAAGCTCTCTACATGCGGAGCGCAAAGAAAGATGCGACGGCTGAAGTCCAGTGCCTACTTCGCGCCGAATCTTGGGCCGACGCTCACCAGGCCTTTATCAAGGAAGTCGCGCCCAAAACCATCATCGAACGAAATTATGATGGCTTGGCCGATATTCTTCAGCAATTCGAGGGCCGGCACTCTCATGTTCCCAGTTGGAATGTAGGTGGCGAGATCTACAAGGCATTCCTGCAACTCATGGGCTACCATCGCCGTTCCGAGGAGCCGCCCCAGGCCCTGGTCAACAGCCTTCTTGAGGGTCTGCCAGCTATGCACGGGAACACACCCGAGGCCGGAGTGATAGAATACGCAGCCCTCACGGAAATGGCTGCCGAGGTGGCCAACGTCGTTGCCAGTATGGCCAGAGTTGGAGAGGTAAGGCATCCCCATTCAGTTCTTCAATTTACCAGCACACCACTAACTGTCTATTCCAGTTGGGTCACGAACGAATCTTGCACCTGCCACTCACTGAGGATGTTCTCTTGAAACATACTCAGGACCTAGCATGGTCGCATTACAATACCATCATGGCCGGGCGCTAGGAGCAGCCCTTGTCAGATGCAAGCGACGAGTCGATGTCCCCAAGAAGCGAGAGCTCCAGCGTCATCTACCTTGGTGGTGTACATAGTCTTGAGAGTCAGCCTATGGACTGGCTCTAACTGGGTGGGGTTTAGAGTGTCGTAAGCTGATGTGGCGTGCAGCCCACCATATTAAGGAGCGTCGAGAGATTGGCAGGGCAGATAGAAGTGGTTTTTCCAACGTGGTATATCCTAGCGAACTCTTGATTCCAGGACCCGACAAACAGGTTGAGACGAAGTTGCTATGATTGGTTAGGGGGAGGAATCGACATCAAACAGGCTGTAGATTTGGAGGAAGAGATGTCGTGTTCGGCATATATGAGGGGCACTGCTGTTCTATGCATTTAGGTGCGATGACGGGCCTTTGGCACGCAGTCCTTTCGGTAGTCCTCAGTTTCTAATAAGAGTAGATAGCTTTAAATGTGTAATCTTATATACAACGACGTGTGCAGACTGTCCTTCGTGATATTTGACCTCTGCAATGTTTGTTTCTATCTCTTTCGGTTATATTTGCGAAACAAATGGGCGCTTCTTTCTACTTTGCTATTGACTTTGGAGTCGATCTCTGAATATCAGCTCCTAGGTCTTGGCTGATGGACTCCTTGTTTTGGTTTAACTGTGCCGTGCCCGGAAAGAATTGTGAGTAGGCAAGTACTACTAATATGTCGGGTAAACAAAACGCAGTCAGCTCGACATCCTCGACTCTAACTAAGCTGGAGTCGACTTTCTATTGTCTCAAACTGGGTACCTAGGTAGTAAACCCCATCCCACCCTCATCCTTAGCATGCAACCGTCCGCATCCCATGATCGGTCAACCAAAAAGCAAATCAATGAAACTATAAAGAGGAGAGTGTTGGATTGAAAAGTAGAATAATAGTGAGGATAGTAAAAAAGGAAGAGAGAAAAAATAAAAATGACAAAAAATCACTTGAGAGCTGCAGGATTCGAACCTGTGCGGTTTCCCATCGCGGGATTTATGGTATTGCCGGGACGAAGAACCCAGCAGTACCTAAACACGACGCCTTAACCACTCGGCCAAACTCCCGGATTTCGTTGAATGGGTAGTTATAGCTCTAGATGTTAAATAAGAGCCCTTTTTCTCGATATGTTCTGTTCATTTACCTATTTGTTCGTTGTCAGTGTGGGTGAGTGAGAGTGTGCGTGGGGTGACTTTAGAATGAATAGTGAATAGCGTTGTTTACACTTGACGGTCTATGCGCGTGCTCACTTTAGTCTATATACGCTATCTCGTCTCCTAGAGCCTCAAGTTTGCGGCGTAGCACGTAACCCACGTGATTCAGCTATGTATTTTCGAGTTCAAGTACAACCTCCCCTGTATTACGCCCCAGCCTATCTCGTAGAGCGTCAGTTGAAGTCGGATATATTGGGCCCTCCTGGGTTAGGGCTTTCCTCCTGTAACTCTTTCCGAGCGGGCGCGTTTTTTTAGGCTACGTTGATTTGATCTGAAAATATTGTTAGTAGGCTAATCATATAGTCGGTTCAGTTCCGAGAAAATAGATAAGGCGGGTTGTCGTCAGTCACAATACATGACGATGACTCCTGGGCGATATCCCGTGATATGCACGTGTAAGGTTCTCTCTACTGTCTTCCTCTACTTGGGTTCGCGCACTTTTATCCTGTATAATGGATATTCGCGGACTAAACATCCTTGTGTTTCAAATCTGTCAGTGACTTAGTGAGTACATCTAATATGCGTGACCGAGTAACCAGAAGTAGCGTCACTCCGCCAGCACCGCAGGTTCCCTTTCTTCATTGAATCATTGTCATATCTTCATAACATCTGAAACCCGTTTTATGTGAAACTGTAGTACTTCTCATTCCTACTATAGAGCTGTCTGTTTAGCCTACCTAATGCATAGCTAGCTCTACCAATTCGCTATAGCCAGGCAAGGAAAAATAATTTTAAACTGTTCTTATAGTCCCTATCTATGTTTTAAACCCAATGCATCTAAGTAAGGATATGCTTCCCGTGGGCTTTACATACAGTAGTTTTTTGTTCTAGCCCGCGACTTTGCCACAAGCAAATCCCTATTCTGTGGGCCCTTTAGCTTCCGACTTATAGCGCCCACCGGTCCACCAAGCAGCCCGGCCTCTTCTCTTCCGCAGCTAAAAGAAGTCAACATAGCACATGTTTGAGCATTTGTCTATCATCTAATCAACAAATGCTGTGGTAGTGTAGTGGTTATCATTCTAGCCTTCCAAGCTTGAGACCGGCGTTCGATTCGCCGTCACAGCAACATTGTAATACTCTTAATCACGACCCGCAAGGATCATTTCCCTTTTTTCTTTTGTCTCATGGTTGCATTTTAACTCTATGCTGAAATAATAAGAACATGCTGTCCTGTAATCCCTTAGACGTTATATAAACTTTTTGTAACTATGCTTTGCTTCCACTAGCCCATCTATTGTCACTATACTTGTGAGCGCAAGAGATGCTGCCCCTGCCGCATAAGTTATATAACCATTCTCTTCTATTCTACAATATGGATAGAACAACGAGGCACTGTATCTAGACATAGGGATTGTAGGAATTCCAACAGTGAGGTTATAAATGCTGGCCTGTACTCAACGCTAAGAAAAGGGCAGAGAGGCAATAGGAAGCCTTGATCTGAGGGCTCGAACCGAAGCAAATAAACTACCTGGCAAAGCAGAAGTTGGGTTAGCTACTATTCAAGTTAGTAACCTGTTACAATAGTCTTAATATCCCCGATCTATCGTTATAATGCCATTGCGGTTTGTTTGCAGGCGGATATACGGACGGTCATTAACTCTGTCTTCAGCACCTATAATATGCCTCTCTCTCTCTAATTATCTTAAGGTGCAAGCTTTACGAGGACATGACCACACTCGTATAGATACAGTAACTATATCCGGTTGAATTCTGCTAGCCGGACGATTCATAGTTTCGGAAACAGGGTCCCGTGTATCCTTTATTATTATCATTAGTGTTGCAGTATATATATAACCGTTCTACTTAGCGGTGCTACGCAAAGGCTAAGCTGATTAAAGGGACATAATATAGTATTGTGATAATTGTACAAGGTAATTAGTAAATAGGTAAGTAGAGAATCATCCAGAGCATCTCGCAGATATCGAAGTAACATACAAGTCCAGCTAATGGCAAACAAAGATGCTTTTCTCACGCTACTTAATCGCTGGGGTTTTGTTTATATTATAGGTCTTACATACAAAAACCAACTACCGTACTTTATAATGATACACCAAATTCCTAGATGGTAGTGAGGAAACTGTGTAGCAGGACTGGTCGGATCGAAATCGGTCCTATCGACACCGTCTTCATGCTTTACCTGTCACACAGCATCAAGCTCTTCCAATCCAGTACTATCTATCCATGCATACACACAGACATACATACATACGCATATGGATATGGACATACACCACGCCATTGAAACGCTGCCAAGTTTGTTTCAGCAAGATCTTAACCAATGCTATCTGCTTGTGAGTAATACGAGTCCAGATTGCCTTTAATCTAAACCACCTACATGTGCATATGGATAGATAGACGTAATTATATGTACATACATCTGTCAAAGGGATATAACGTGGCAAGTAAGTGGGTGGGTACGTATTTGTGCGCACACAGGTTTCTAAGGGAGAAGAATAATAAGGATAGGCTTTTACAAACAATACGTTCTCTGCATAGACGGGCAGTTAGGAGGTAAGTGGGTAGGTTGGTCGAACAAGTCAAGTCAAAGTTCAAGTTGTGTTATGCACCTTACGCTTACCTCCTCGAAGGGAAGTAATAAGAAAGAAAGCCTCTCTCTCTGTCTCTAAAAACACTAGCAGTAAAAGAGAGAGACGCAAAAAACGCTATCCTATCTTCTCTGTCTATCCCATGTACCCACCTAGGTTACCTACTTACGCACACATCGTCCGTGTACTTGATTTACCAATAAGACTTTCCTCCTAGGCATATTTTAATTATGTGTTTGATGTCAAATAGACAGATAAATAACAGGGGGCTTGGACTCAACATAACCTAAAAGGTGCCCTACCTGGCCTGGAAGGTAATAGTTAGGTTGGTTAGAGACTTTAGCTAATACAAGCAATATCTTGACAGCTCGCCCCATCTAAACCTACATGTGTAACGTGCATGTCATGCTGTGTGATTTATAATTTGTGTTACATATATCCATCATCCATCCATCCATACATACATATGCACCTAGGTAAAATAGTAAAGATCGTACATGTAGGTAGCTAAGGTAGGTAAACAAACGGACGAGTCGGACGGCAGCGGGGTATGAGTATTTGTCTAGCTCTTTTTCCTCCTTCGCCACTTGGAGCTCCCCCTTTTCTCCTCTCCTTATCATTCTATACATATGTAAAACATGCGGGGAAAAAAAAAACTGGTCTTTCTCTTGAAGTTTAGAATAATCATCATGGCATGATCGTGGGTGCATAGTAGTAGGCAGAAAAATGGGTTTGTAGTACAAGGTTGAATTCCGGTCAATTCAAACCACCAAACATAATTACCTAGATCTCTGCAAGAAAACACCTAACCTAGGCAGTTATTTTATTTGTACAAACAAGACGATGTCCCCCTTATCCCTTCCTATCCGTTTCTCTTTGTCTCTGAGGATCTGTGTCCGAGTGTCTGTCCGTTCTGGTTACATCTAAAGACTTTCTCTTGCCGAGTTGCTACTCTGCAAAAAGCTTTCAACCTCCCTCCTAACAAAATCGGAAAGAGTAGTAGTAGTGGAAGTGCGTCCGTTTCTCACAATGGAAGTTTGTTTTGCGCACACCATATCATCTTTCTTCTCTTCTTCATATCTAGCTTCTTCTCTAGTGGCTTTCATTTTCTTCGTCTCATTTGTTTATTCTTCCCGAAAAGGCATGGTTGGAAAAAACAAGCTGATTTCCCTAATTTCTCTTGCGTGGCTGACCAACTGGCCAGCTCGCTGCTGTATGACAGGGGAAGCGTAGAAAAGTCGGTGTTTCTGCCCCGCTTTCAGAATGGGCAAAGCGCTGATTAGGATAGGAACAACCGGTATTTGCCGAACAGACAATGGCCACCATAGTTCTACTACGGTGGATGGATTAGGGAGTTCTTGGATAAAAACAAGACAAACAGCCAGTTGTCACTGCCTTAAGAGGAACTGGAGGAACTGTATGCTGACGGTGTACTGAAACAATCGGTGTAGATCATTCAGACGTGGTAAGTATCGAGAGTGACGGGGACAAAGAACAAGAAGGGAGAAATACAGAGAGGTATCCACCGCCTCTAAGCAGTAACCCCTCGAAAACCGAAACTTCAAGGACGTTTATCCTGGCACAGCAGAAGGTCATGGCAGAACAGGTGCAGGAAGAACAAAAAACAAACAGAAAGAAACGCCCGAGCTAACCGGCTGAACGCCATGCATTGGCTACAAGAACCACTGTGTCTCGAAGTGTCTTATAATTCCGTACGCCGCTCGTAGAACGATGGGATCAATCAATGAAAAGTGTGGTGGGGTTGCTATGTTGCCGCCTCTAAACCGTCCGAGTTGGGGGCGGAGCCATGTCGGCTTCGACTTCGGCGCCCTCTTCCGTTGCTCTTCTGTGGTTGACCTTCCTCTCGTATGGGCATCGATATCTGCTTCGGCTGTGGTGCCGGCGTTGAATCGCCGACAGGTGTGAAGATGTGTCGACTATTATAGCCTTTCTCTAACGTGATGTTGACTTTCTGGCGCGGTGGAATCATCGGGTGCTTAAGTTCCCATCCGGCACGACGGCACAGCTCGGCCACGACGACATCGCAATCACCCAAGAGATCGATGTCAAAATTGATGTGGCTCACTGGTGTCCGCGATATGTATATTTGAGGGACGTGTGGGGGTAGGAACGGCACTACTTCAGAGACGGGAGCGACTTTGAGTGACGTGCCAATTACGACGACAAGATCGACCAAGTTACGGTCATGCTTAACTAACCGCTTGGAGAATTCGTCAGGTAGAGGCTCGCCAAAGAACGTGATGTCGGGCTTCATGACACCGGCCTGCGGAATGTCATAGGCACCATCGACATCGTCGTCATCGTGGAAGTCGTCAAAGTTGCGCCGGGACCGCTTGGACGAGGTGCCGTTACTAGCACGTTTACGCTTGAGAGGCCCTTGACTTTTCGCTTTGAGCGCCGCGATGCACTTGGCACACCGTGGGATCTTGCCGGCCTTGATATCGTCAAAAATCGTATCTCCTTTTACATGATAACCACAGCGCTGGCAAGTGGCGGTGGCAAATGAGCCGTGGCACTGCACCAACTTCTCTGGTAGGATTCCCGCATTGGCCTCGATATTATCGATATTCTGCGAATAGTTGGTCAAGAGTTTGCCCCGGTTCTGTAGCATGGCAATGAAAGCATGGGTTGGCGAGTACTTGTCCGTGGCGGGAAGGATATCCTTGGCCACGGTGTAGAAGATGGTTGGGTCGTCACGAAACACATCGATGTTGAAGACCTCTTGTGGGTCGTTGATGCCCAAACCGAGCTTCTCCAGTTGTGAGTAGAGGCCGGTCTCCTTGGAACGGAAGTCGGGGATCCCGAGCGACGTTGATATGCCGGCGCCTGTCAACACAACGATGTTGCATGACTTCTGAAGCAGGTAGACCGCGTCGTCGACTGAGTTGTACGACATAATCTTAGCTCGCTTGGCCAGCTCACGGGTCATAGCCAAGGTGAGCAGGCCCGTGTACGCCTCATCCGGGCGGCCCTCTAGGAAATCTGGAGGCCGGATCCCAAAAGCTGTGAGCAATTTCTTCACCGAAATGGCTCCTGAGTCTATGTGCAAATGGCAGAACTCATTAGGTCCGATTGCGCGTAGTTGCTGACGGAAAGCAACGGCCTGCTCGGGTGTGCAGGCATCAACTAAAGTCGTCATCAGCACATGTCCCACCCGGTGGCAAAACAAGTTCGAGTGGAAAGAGAAAAGTAGTTGGTCTCGTTATCGGCATGCTCAACGAAGAACCAAGGATAAAGAGACTGGCTGATCATAGTATGGTGAACGGAAGGGAATGCAATACAATGCAATGCAATGACAAGACAATATGTAATTACCTTCGGGAGGGAATATGTCGTGAGTGAGGTCATCAATGATATCTTCGAAAATCGACTCGGTTTCCCAGGAGTCCCCTAAACCATCGACGTGCTCTTGAAGTTCTGAGACGTCCCCATGTATAGGTTGAGGTAATGGCAGGTGCCCAACCTGCTGGTCATCGTCCACCGCGGTTATGCGAGCGGAAGGTTTGTGTGAAGCGCCGTTGATGCCATTTGCAGGTTTTTCGGGCCGGGCCTTTCTATTATAGGCTCTCTTGCTTGACTTTGCTTCTCCTGCCATCGTAGTAAATCCAACGGCCGTTGGCAATAGGATGCGAATTCCAGTGTTATACAAGAGTTCAGTATGTGGGAAGTTGTGACAAGTAGTTATGAAAGAATGGAGTTTGTGGTTTGTGTCTTCCTGCACAGTTATAGAAGTACAAGACAAGGAGTGAATAGAAAAGAGGGTTGACAATTGCAATGAACCGGTAAATGGAGGAATCCAGAGGACAGAGCCGAGTAGACGATCAGCTGGGCTCTGAATTGGGTGAAACTGGATAAAGTTGGGCTAGAGAATGAGAGCTATAATAATGATTGGGGTGGTAACAATCAATCGTTAATAAGGTAAATAAGGTACCTGGGCAACGAGTCAAGTACGGTCGGAAAGAGCAGGTAGCTGGAGAAAACGACTTGGGTTGGTTGGGAAAGTAGCCGACTTAGATAAGTGGGAAGTGGAAATTGTGTGTGAAACGACCTAGGTATAGTCCAGACCGTGACTTGTAGTTGTGGTTGTTGTTATTGCTTTTGGTCCTTGACGCGATGCCCTTCTCTCTTCTTGTTGAATTATACCTATAGGTAGATGGGAAGTTTGAGAGAGCGAGTCGTATGGATTAGATCGTTGATTTGGACTCCAACGCCTGAAGAGCTTTAAGTTGCATGGCAGTACCTTATCTACCTATTTGTTATTGCTGTTGTTGTTGGAAGGCAGGTACCAAGGCTTAGATAGGTTAACAAAAGAGTTTTATTACGAGGTAGAAACGGATCAGCGGCAATATGAGAAGAGGAAAAAAAACCAAAAACAAAAACACGGGAACACGAGCAGAAGATTAGAAGAAAAGGAAGAGAAAGGGCATTGGAATATCTTCCAGCGAAACGTTCAACTAAGCACTTTAGCAAAGAAGAGGTGAACGAGTGAGTGAGTGAATGAATGGAGGGAGGAAATCAGAGTTTCGAAACTCATGGTCGTTGCCAAATCCGAGCCGGAAGCAAATTGCTGATTGGGCCGACTTGCTATCTCCGTATCTGGCCTGTGTCCAGGTCTTGCCAGTTACCTATCGATGCTAGTTTGGTTCTGCCTGCTGCCAGTACGTAGACACAGAATACTTATACCTACCTACCACCTATCTATCAACCACACTAGCACGCGGCCTACGCTAGTTCGTGTGATGGCAAGGTACCTACCATTCACTCATTTACTACCATGCAGTGTATCAGCCAAGAAAGGCACAATTGCTCGCGCGGTTTCTTGTCCAAAATCCTTCTCTTATTAGTACTTAAGTAGCCACCACTTAGACAGTTGTATGTTGATGATATCATATATACTATATCCGATATCTTGTACGAGTTAAACACTCTAGTGTCCTTTGAGCCGAGCGTGCGAGGAAATGCTATCTGGAACCTCGTCCTCTATTTAACCTGGTGGATAGCTAGAACCCCCGGTGTTAATACGTTCCGATTTGAGTACTCTGTCTCGGCCAGAACCAATGATAGAAAACATGGGCTGCTCGTGGCTTTCGTGCGTGCCCCAGTTAATGCGTGGCTAGGACTTGAGTCGTGGGGTGCAAAGCTGATATGATTACCTATGTATAGCAGCGCATGTATATATGGGGATCGCTTTGAATAGGGATGTAAAATCGCCTAGACGCAAGATTACGTTACATCCTCTTCGCCCCTTCTCTTTCCTCCTACTTTGTTCGTTCCTCTTATTATCGAAGCAGCACCAGCCATGCCATGTCGGTATCACTGATGTGCGAAAGTGTGGCCAGTTGTCTCAAACTGTAGAGAAAACCAGTCCCTTACCGGAAGCTGCTGTGTGCATGATTCGGGGGGAATCGCTTTCGTACTTGCCTTATGTTTTGCTGTATCTTACTTGGATTAAGGTACTTTAGTAGAGGTACTTAACCTGGCCTTCTCCCGACCGCTACTATCTTCAGTCCTGTGTTAGTACGCACGTGTAGGTTCTGATTCGCGACCTGTATAGTCGAGTACCTATTCTCTACCTAGCTGTATTATTTTGCGCCAATTCAGGTATAGTCATATGTGTCTGCCGGGAATGCCTGTGGATGCTTCCCCGGACCCGGCATTCTGTTACCCATGTTTGGCGTAAAGAATTTGGCCTGTTACGAACAAAGTGCTCGCCAAAACTTTTGAGTCCTTAACAACCAACGGAAGTCCATACCTATATCTAAGTAAGGCGTGTAAGTGAGTTAGGTGCGTATGTCTTCCTCTGGTGTTGCGTTGTAATGGCCTGGGTACATAAGCATTCAGATAGTAGAGCATCGAGTTTTATGTACCATGTTCAAATCACGAGCCTTGCACGGAATCTCTCTCTATAACTTCCTGCCTGCTAAACCTGAGGCAAGAAACAACCTCGTCATTACTTATCAAGTACTTACCCGCCTACCACTGTATGGAATAAGCCATATAGCTTACACAGGCGTCCATTCATTACATACCGCATGACCCCGGCACGTGCGGTGAGGGGATACTAGGTCAAATCCTGGAGCCACGCTAAACTGCCGCTTGCCTACGATGTAGTCCTTTGTTCGAGGTCCCGACTGGAAATGCACACTGCAGACACTTTGAGAAGTTCTTCAGCTCTTTTTATGAATACGGTATAACTGGTATCTAATTCCTGTCCAGCGGCTTTCGCAGTCAACTCAAAAACCACCGCCCGGTCTAATTTGTACACAAAGAGAAATGAGAAATACAAGGCGCTGAGCCGCGTTGGTAGGGTAAGTCTTCGCCCATATACACGCATCCCCACAACCCCCTTTCTGTCGAGTTCCGACGGTTTTGTTCAGCTTAACACCTTTCGGAAGCTCAGAGATAGCGGCCGGTCTTGGACACATAGTGCTCAAGCCGACTTGCCAGCCAGGGCGAATCAAGCAATCCAGGTAGCTAGGGAGATAGCCTCAGCTAAGCGGAAACCTCCTAGTGCTTGAAGAGCCGGTTGTGCGAACGATACCGAGTCTAGCCGGCATTAGTTTCAATACATCTAAAAACCACTCGGGCGATGCCTCCGAGCGCAGCAACCACTGCCATTGCGACATGTCGTACAAATTTGGGCTTTTATTGGCAGGTGTTCGCATCACCTCGTACAAGTAGCCTTGATGTGAAAACCTGTGAGAAGCCGGCCGAGCATGTCGGTCGAAACGTTCAGGGTTTCTTGAATGTGGTGGTTAACAAAACGCAAATAAGTATTCACACCCCCTAGGAGATAGACTTTGCCGGCTTCTGTGAAGGTGGCTGAGGCACACTTAAACGCGGGACGCCAACAGCGGCACTCGACTCCTCGATCTCCATTGGCTCTTCCGTCAAAACAGGCGTCACATCAAGCCCACTACCTTCCCTATTAGATAGAGGCGAAGGAGAAGGCCGGGGAGGCTGTGAAAAATCTCGGTCGCCACCTTTCTCAATAGGCGACCAGCCTGCTGCCACACTACCAGCAATGATACCAGCCATCACCGTTGGTGCACCCAAAGCCGAGTTGGACCGAGATCTCGTAGATCTGGAGCGTCTACGAGAATCAGGCGTTGGGGCTGGTGACGGAGCACTTAAGCTATCTTCTCGAGTCGGCGTCTGCGGGGCACGCATCGAGTTGGACCGTGAGTGAGATGCACTCCTCGTTCTGTAAATGAACGTTTCGCGAGGATGCTTGACGGCGAACTTGAGGTTGTTGAGACGGCCGCCCTTGAGTTTCTTGAGGAACGCAAGCTCATCCCGGACGTCGTTCAACACCTCAGGATAATCATTGAACCGCTCTTCATCCGACACCATAAGTCCAGGTGGCTTGGGCTTTCTCTTGAACCACTTCGGAATACACTTCCTAATGAAGTCGTCTGGAATTAAGCGAATGATCATGCCGATGGGGATGGACAGGAAGCCCAGAACGATGGCTGTTGCCCATTGAGGCCCAGTCTGTGAGGGCAACTTGGTCGAGATGTTGAACGGTGTACTACCGACGAAGATGATGAGCACTTGTAACCCGCTCACGATCACATTGATCCCTAAAAAGTAGTAGTTCTTCGTTATGCCCTCCAAGATGTTGAATCGGTTGTCCAAACGGCGGTTGCTTATATTTTATTAGCTTATAATGTCCGATGATTGGGTTTAGTAGCTTGACTTACTTCCACTGGTTGAAGATTTGCATCCACACGAAAGTGTTGAAGACGAGGCCGTCTAGACGGGTCGCGCCCCTAGACGAGTCTTCCACCTCTGCAATACCAATGGCGTGTGCGCCATAATACAGAACAAACGTGACAGCGAGTTGGTATATGGCCTGTCCGATGATCATCTTCCACATCGTGATAGAAATAATACTTGCGTTTCTCCGCTCTGGTTTACGGTCAATGATGCTGTCCTGGGGCGGGTCGGTCGCGAGCGCTAGCGCTGCAAGCGTGTCCATGATGAGGTTGACCCAAAGGAGCTGCACTGCTGTCAGCACAGACCTTTCGTCGCTACTAGAGACAGCGGTGACGAAGGTGAGAGCCACGGCTGTTACGTTAACAGTTAACTGAAACTGTAGGAACCTCTTCACAGCGTCGTTGACAGCCCGACCCCACTTCAAGGCTTTCACGATGCTAGCAAAGTTGTCATCCATTAGAATGATAGCGGAGGCTTCCTTTGCTACTTCAGTACCCGCGATGCCCATTGAAAAACCGACGTCTGCGAGTCTGAGCGCGGGAGCGTCATTCGTGCCGTCGCCGGTCACAGCAACAACATCCCCCATATCTTTGAGGCGGCGCACGAGAATACGCTTATCCTCCGGGCTGGAACGGGCCAAGACCCGGAGCCGGGGTATGATCTCATTTTGCTCCATTTTGCTCAAATTGCGAAATTCTGGCCCTTCCATAACCACGCTATCCGGTTCCAGAATGCCACAGTCTTTGGCAATGGCTTGTGCAGTGAGCTTGTTGTCACCTGTAACCATACGAACAATAACGCCGGCTCTTTGACACTCTTTTACTGCTTCGGTAACGCCATCGCGAAGAGGATCTTGAATGCCCACCAAGCCTATAAAGGTCATTTTTTTGAAGATATCCTCAAAGACGACCTGGTTCCCATCGCGTTTTGCGTGTCGTGGGGGCCACCGCTCGAAATCACGGTAAACAATGCCAATCGTTCTCAGGGACCTTACAGCATAGTTTTCGATGAGACCTTTGATGGTGGCGACGTTTTCAGGGGTCATGGGAGCCTTAGACAGATCTTGCTTGGGGTTGGAGAGGTAGTCTGTGCACTGGGCCAGAAGAATCTCTGAAGCTCCTTTCACGTATAGACGGGTTGTATTATTGTCAACTTGCACAACGACGCCCATGCACTTCCGGCCAGAGTCAAACGGAATCATCTGGATAATCTTGGCGTTCGCGCGTTCCTCACTAACAGGGCCCATTCCCATATGGTCTCTAGCGTAGAGCAGCAGGGCAGTTTCGGTCTTGGATCCAATGAACGTCTCCTCCCCATTCGATTCGCCTTCGAACGCTGTGGAGTTCAATGAAATGGAGTTCAGCAGTAGCCTATGAACTCTGGCGTCTAGAGAAGTAGCAAATTCCTTCTCACCCAAGTCTGGATCTGCGGTATTGCCAGCAGTGGCCGAGTCGTCAGCTGCATCGGGACTTTTGCTTCCAAATCTATGATCCAGGCCGATAGAGCCCGCTACAACTTTCATTTTATTCTGCGTTAGTGTTCCTGTCTTATCCGAGCAGATGGTGGTTGCGTTTCCCATGACCTCACAGGCTTTTAAATGGCGCACCAAATTATTATCCTTGAGCATGCGGTTGGTCGCAAAAGCCAATGCCAGAGTGACAGCTAGGGGAAGGCCTTCGGGAACAGCCACAACGATGATTGTTATTACAACAATGAAAATGTTGATGAATGCCTGGCCTTTCTCAGACGGCGTCTCGTGGCTGCCAGAGAGGCGCACCAGAAACTCGATAAAAAGGACGAGAAACAGGACAAGGCCAGCAGCACCACCAAGTTTTGCGATGTACTCGGCAACAATGTTCAGCTTCGACTGCAAGGGGGTGATTTCCGGGTCCTCATTCAAAGACATTAGAGTTCTGCCATAGCTGGAATAAATACCGGTCGATGTAGCCATGAATGTCCCAATCCCTTCCATGACCCGGCCACCAGACTGAATGAGCGGGTCTAGTTTTTTCGTGTCATCGCCTCTCTCGATAGCAGCGAAAACCTCATCAGCAGACCGCTTCTGTATGACATTCGATTCTCCCGTGGCTTGTGATTCGTCGCACTTCACGTTGGAGCCCTGGATGAGAACGCCATCGACTGGAATTAGATCACCGGGTTCTAGATGGAGTACGTCCCCAGCCATAATGTCATACACCGAGATCTCAACAGTCTTGCCTGAGCGGATAGCCTTGACGGATCGGTCCTGCTTTTTCCGGTTCAATTGTGCGAATTGTCTTTCCTTCTTCCAATCATTCAATGAACCGACCAGAACGACGATCACAATAGCGACAATAATTGCCACGCCTTCAATCCACTCGACACCGGGGTTATTGGACTCGTGCTTCTGCCCAAACGTTTGATATAAACCGATAGCCAGCGAGACGATTGCTGCTGCAGAGAGCAAAATGAGAACCTTATCGTTGTATGTTATCCAAACCAGTTGTAGAAAACTCTTCCCCTTCTTCTCGGGTAACCGATTATCACTGAAGACTCGTTTGCGGTCGGCGAAAGTAGCGTCAGAAACGTTCTTGGAGCCGGTTGTCGTACGCTTCACGGGGGTGTCTGGACTAGCGATCCCCTCGTTCACAAGTTTTGAATCCGCCTGGCTAGTTGCGTCTTCGAAAGACACTGTGCCATCAAGGTGTCTTTCGTCTCTACTTAGCCCTTCGGTACGGTTGCTGCGTAGCCCTTTTTCTATACCGCGAAGCCCTCCTAGCTGATAAAACGCTGACATGTTCTTTGGGTTGAACATCTTTGTCAGTTGACCAGGGCTGAATGCAAATGGGTTGTTTTCAACCTCGAAATCCGCCTCCCGGCCTTGGTCGGGCTTTAGGGCATTCTCGTCCTTCATTATATGGTCATTGTCTTGTGGTGACCTCGCAGGGCCCTTATCCGTAATTGTGTCACCTTGGGAAGATACTGACCGCGCCCCATCATCACTATCTACCGAGTTCTGACGCGATCGGTGATTTGTCGGAACTGATAAGAATGCCTGCCCTTTTTCGTTTCCACGGGACGCCAGTGGACTGGATACATTATGCGGACTAGTTGGTCGGCTGTCTTTACTGTCAAATGAATGTGAGGCGCGTATTTCATGATGGGAGTGGGTACTGGGTGGCTGAGAAGCTGACGGGTTGGCAGCCGTCCGTTCCGATGATGCCCAGCTTGCAGCCAGTGTGGTAGGGCTTATCGTTTCATCAGCCGGAGTTATGGGCGTATGAGAAAGTGCATTTGAAGTCGGTTCGTTGTCGTTTGTCGTGTCGATCGTTATTGTAGGTCTATGATTAGGTTTTGTAAGTAAAAGCCTGGCTTTTTGTATGCCCTAATTTGCGTGGAGTTGACTTACGCTCTGGCCCTTCGTGGAGTGCCACCAGGATCCTGAGAATCCGACATGATGTGCCCAATATCTTATGCCCTAGAACAAATCAAGATTTGAATATGTTCGTCACGACAGGTTCCCTCGATAGTAGTAGATAGTACCTAGCGGATACTGAGGTCCTTAGGGTGGCAAAAAAAGGATACTGAGAACACTGTTCGGTACAGCTTTGCCATCGATAAGTCAAGTGTAACGCAGTATTGCTTAGCTGGATGTTGGTCTGCCTGTCTTCAAAGCCCTCCTTCGCGCTCTCGTTGGGATGATACAGCCAGTCACCTCATTAATCGGCGTCCAATTCTCCAGTTGAATTGCTAACCGGTATCCTCTTTACTAGCTGAAGGTCGGGTGGCCAATTGACAGCATTCGAAAACGTATACCTCTCTTTGTCCTAATTTCCTTTTTTTTTTCCCTTCCTTTTCGGCGAATTATATCGCGATATTAGTCTGAGTTTATCGAACCTCTACATCAATGTCGACGTAGTTCGGAACAAGCTCGCAAACAATTCGGCTGTAGTGTTTAACGTGCAAACCAAACTCGTATGGCTTGTCTGGGCGAGGCTGACGCAGATATTTCTTACGCTGAGCGTGCGTACTCTAGAATAGGGCCAAGGTCAGTTGAGGCTATGCAGATAACTCCTCAAAGCCTAAGTCCTAACACCTACGTTTGTTTGCAGAGGGCAGAGTCAGACCGCGTTTCAATTGGAAGGACAGCGACGGCGTGCGGCCGAGACGGGAGACTTGAATGCAAAGAAAAACGTAAAATGCTCCCTTTTAGAATTAAAATAACGTGAAGAATAAAAATCAGTGGCAATTAGAGAGCGATATTAGAAGCAGAAGAAAAACTCAAGAGACGAACAGTACTGGACTGCAAGACTCTGGTGAACTAAGAAACTGCGGTGGTGAGTTACTCAGCATATACCATTCATATGGTATAATTAGGCGGCTGGGGTACTAGGTACACTTGGCAGTTTCCTTCTCCACTGATGACCCTCTTTAGTTGGTGGTCTTTCAATTACATGTAGGTGTTCCTTCCATGTACCCTATACCTAGGTGCTTAACACCCAAATGCCAAGCGCAGGTACCTAATTCTAGGGATAGCATTACACTTTCTAGCTAAGAAAGTAGGTAAGCACCGTGACCTTACAGCCGTTGGGCGTCCACATATATACAGATCTCGTATGTCCAAGACAGCTTCAAAGATACAGACTGCTGCACAAGCCGCCTTGATGACCTATCTGTTATGGGGGCGGAGGTATAAACGAAAATTTTCGTGTGTGAAACAATGGGCTGAGCTTGTTTGTTTGTATCATGGATAGCTCTGCTGGATGCTAGCACAACCTGTGGTATCTATGGCTAATGATGCTATCGAGCTCCCAATTTCCACCGGAAAATCCCCCTTTTGAATGGTAATGATATTATTAATGAGATCTCTTATTAATAACCCCAGCACCACTATCACTACTATGACAACTCGGGCGCACCACTTGAGAATAGTTGAGTGGCCAGGGACGTCGTGGGATATTTTGCCAAGAGAGGCTGTGCTACACCCTAGCCCGCCTCACTTTACCTTAGATAGGTACTTTCGATCACAGAGCAGACCGTCAAGATCTTCGGTGGAAGAAACAGTAGACAAGCGTTTACTGTACAACTTGCTATCCGCCGTGACTCGTGTGCAGCATGCACGCTGTTTCCGGTACAACTGCCAAGGTAAGTATGAATCATCATTCACATCGCCGCCGCTTCAAGTTCAAACTCCCGTGGTGTATGGATTGATTGGGCTACAACTCGAAACCGGATTGACTGGCCATTCGGCGCTGGTGGTGGCATGTTTTCGGCCCAGCCAGCTCAGGCTAATGTCTATAGGCTTTAAAACTTTCCTATTCCTTTGACGAACGGGCAGCGTCGTGTTCAGGCGACGGCCACGAGGCACCAACGGCGAGGTTTTATACTACGTATGCCACCCAACAAGGAGGCCAATGGACAGCACGTGCAATCGGGCCTATAAAGGTTAACTTTGGGTGACCCTGGGCTAGGTATCGGTACTATGTACTGCAACTGTTCCCTTCTGCCCTCTTGGACGGCATAATGAGATCATTCCCCGTCCACCTCCGTTGGGTCTTAACGCTCATAATATGTACTGTATACTGTACCTCCTGTGTGTATGCGTACGCACCTAGTCAATGCACGCGTGTTACACCTCCAAACTGTTACTGATGTACAGCTGTAAGGTGTGTCAGATACCTACAGGTTGCAGCAGTGTCCATCTCTCCTTACTGAGTTTACTATGTACTATACTTAATACGGGTACTCACTAACCTATCTGGTCGCATAATCTGTAGGTGGGTAGGTACAGATCTGTAATCTTGACCTTTTCTTCACCCGAAGGATGTAGCGTGTTTATTCAAGTTACCTACCACGTAACTTTTTGTTGACGATTGGCATGACTAATTGGCCATTTATTAGCCTAACTAGAGCTGTAAATAATTTCCCTTTATAACCCACTAACAACTTGGTCTCGGTATTCAAATATGCAAATACCTAAGATGCAGAAACCGCCGTAGCATACAATGTTGGCGAAAATAATCTGCCCACTTCAGATGGAGGTCAGACTATCTCGTATGCTATACATATCTGCAACATATTTGTAAGTAAATAGTTCGCAAGGCACGTCCAACATCAATAAGTACCCGACATGAGGACGAACCACGCCTTAACCCTTTTTTTTTCCTTCTGTTTCTGCCAAGGTGGGGTTGGGCTATCAAGAACACTAGTCAATTACCAATGCCAAGGACTTTGATGGTACCCTACCTTAGGACCTTCGTTTGTTGGGGTCCATTTCTATCAGGAGGTGCTATTAGATACGTAGGGTTTGAATACAGTAGTAAAAACCAGTTTTGAAACTGACAACGACCAGAAAGGGAGATGTTTATGGCGTACATCCGATACGATGAGCATGTTTGTTGTCGTGTTTCCGAGTGGCTGTGATAATAACAAATCCTCTAATCGGTATTCAATCATGACACTACTATGTAGATAGGGTTGCTTACCAAACTAGGTAAGTAGTAGCCACTAGTGCCAAGCACTTGCATCGAGATTACCTAAGGTACATACATAACATTTATCATGTTACATACACGGGTTCAGTTTGAATTGGTAGATCCCCCAGCTGGAACGAGATCCCGGCCTCGTCCGTGTTACCCCAGGTCGCACGCAGTCTGCAGATGTAGTAAGATTTTGCTTGGGGTTTATCATTTTTCTAATGTTGATGTGCGTGGCAGTGCAGTTGTTTGTGATACTAGTGGGCTAGCACTGGGAATACATTACACTTACTTACTTACTTACCTACCTACCTACCTATGTGTGGATGGTAACACGACAAAGAACGAGACGATTGAATAGAAATATGTAGGTAGACATGTGATGCGGAAAGAGGCCTAGGTAATAGATCGTTTCTACGAATCTATATACATAGTACAGCCAGAATATGGCTGCAGGCGGTTTACCGGGGCATATGCAGACACATACACATACCCTCGCTCAGATCTGTAAAAGGCGATATACGTAATATAAATAGAGACCCCGAGCACCCTTCAAAATAAACACGATGTAACTGCTGACGTGCAAATGTTGATCGGACAACCGCCACAAAATAAAACATGTTTCATTCAGATACACCTGACGGCACAGTCATTCCATGCTACTCAGGGGCGGCCCTAGAGGATAACTATGATGTGCCACATGACAGCATATCTCTTCGGAGGCACGGCCCACGGGTACGGGACGGAGTGATTGGGGCCGCCGAGGCGTAAGTACGTTACTGGTGGGTAGACTCCTCCAACCCGGATTAACTCCGTTCTTTTTTCAGATACACACGGTTTCTATGCACTTCTACGCCTTTACACCGTAGCTTGAGAATCCATCCGTCTACAGATGAGCAGTTCCTCATCACCAAGCGATTGTTTTGTGTATTATACGAGATACTAGTCCTATTCGCCCATCATCTATGTGTAGGAGAGAATTGCCGAAGGCGGGGGGTCGTCTCTTTTTATCGTCTTTGATAAAATCTCCAAACTCGTCCCAGTGATTCTACCTAGCCCCCAGCCCAGGATAAGATCGAATCCTATATAGAGAGTTCCCGTCCGCGCTTGATATGTTGTATTTACCAGCCAAATATACGATGGTCAAATTTATATTGTAGATCTCGAAATCATTGTAACCGCATTTTAACATTCTGGCGCGTAAGGCTTCAACCTGAGGTAATACGAGTGATAGTCAGGAACAATCTTTGCCTGCCAGTGGAGTTTGCGGTCTTGGCGGCGGAGCGGGTCTGTTGTTTCGGAGTTTGTCATCGGTGTGGCATTTCCGAAACTCCGCCGGCAGCGGACTTTCCCAAAGAACTTCACGTTTTCAACATCATTCTCACTCCCTCTAGAGACCAAAAACCGCCCATAGAAGCTGTGGCCGAAATTAACGGACCTACCACGATGAGTTTGACTGGTATGTCGGCTACAAGGCAGAAAAACTGCAACGGCTGTGTGCAGGCCAAGCGGCGGTGCGACAGGCGGACGCCAACGTGCTCCCGTTGCGCGGAGAAGATGATACCTTGTGTCTATAGCAAGTCTAAAATAAACGGTCGGTCGGCAAGACACGGCGGGGCCTCTGATATTAGCACAAGCTCGCTAGCTCCAGATTTTCTCGACTACCCTCTCATCCCCTCCGACTTCTCGATGGATGTGGATTACCTTGATAGCATGACTAAGGATTTCTTGCCTGACTTTGCAAACGGTCCTCCAAATCAGTCTCCCTTTGACGCTAACATCAACGAAGATACTTACATGGATCCTCTCCTGAACTTAATACCTGGTAACAGGTCGTCGTCTCCGAGCCAGTGGCTCGTGTGCACAAAAACGGACCATGTCCCCGAGAGCCAAACTAATGAAATCTACGTGAGGAATTGCAGCGCCATGGCCGGGTGTGTAAGTCGGATACCGTCTCTATACCGTAGTGTCGAGTCCCTTCTAACCAGCTCTCAGGAGAACATCAAACCGTGGCATGTTTATGATCCGACAACATCACTCTATTTCATCTGGAGTAGAGTGAAAGGGTTCGTACCGGAGCTGGGCACTAAGAACGCCTTGCCCTTTTTACATCCACATCTATACCGGAGTTACATGCCACAATGCATCCTATCGTGCTTCGCCACGTGCGTACTCTATACCAGCCGCACATCCGTGAACACGGCCATGGTGATGCAATCCCTCTACAGCAATGTGGGCAGCCTCATCGCAGCCAATACGAGTCGTTTCGTATCGACGCCCATCGAAAAGCTCGCACGTGCGCAGGCGCTCTTCTTATATCAAATCATACGACTTTTTGACGGGGACGTTGCTCTGCGATCCCAAGCGGAGAAAGATATGCCTCTATTCATGACATGGGTAGAAGAGTTGTGCAATATGCGTGACAACTTGGGGGGCCCGACAGTATTAGAAGACTCTTCTGTGAAAAGCCCACAGACGATCGACTGGGAGGTAAGTGTTCGTCTTGAGATTGTGATGGGCTGCATGACTTAGTAATGCCCTTGGCCTACAGAAATGGATATACGCCGAGTCAGTCCGCCGGACCGTTTTCATGGCCTTTGTGGTCATCGGCCTATACCAACTGATGAAGGGGGCAGAAAACATAGGTAATTAACGAATAGGTAATTGGCCGTTAGGGTATGACGGTGGCTAATATGAAGAGCATAGATGCCGCTCCTTGGTCGCAAATCCATCGCTGGACACTCAGCCGCTCTCTATGGGAAGCGCAATCATCTTCCGAATTCCAGCGCATTTGGAAAGAGAATACACATCACGTTGTCGACAACTTTGCGTTCGACCACTTTTTTGCAAACTTGAAAGTCGACGAGGTAGATGACTTCGCAGAGATGTTCTTGGCCGTGTTAGTACACAACGTTACACGTTGCTCGAAACCAATACTGACATTTGGCAGATATATGGGAGCAGATGCGACAAGAGAGTTCATGTCCGCACGGGGAGGCGGAGACAACGCAAAGAAGTAAGCGAAATGAAATGCTATAGAACAAGGGGTTTCGATGTAACAATTCTAATGCGTGTAACGTTCAACACAATCATCATGATCATTGGATCATAGGGCCGGATTTCCAGGTTGAGGTAAGCCGGGATGCTATCGGGATGCGGACCTACATGTACGAGGTGGCGAGTGAAAGAAACAAGAGGAGAGTGTATTGGAAGGAAGAGTCACATGCTTGATGGTCCAAATGGCAAGCGCATCACACGATCGATCAAAGCTCAAGTGGTCGACCAAATTTTGGCGGTTCAAGTTCTGTTCAACGGTTCCAAGTATAACTGTAATAGTCTGATGATTAATGAAATAAGCTCAATAGACACTTCTTCGTAGTGTCCCATGCTCCGAAACACCAGTCATCGCTTTCTCGGTGTCACAGGCAAGCCAACTATGGGAAACGCTATACGAGGGCAATATGGAAACTTGTCTGAAAATGCTTCAGGCCAAGACCCTTTCCGTACCTGAGCGTTACTGAGATATTAAGAACACAATCTCCATATAACGTGTTACCCCTCACGGTGCCTAGGTTGATTGGTTGCACGTAAACATTTGTGACTAATTGAAATAGAATAGCGGCTTCTTATGATCATGCCTCTAAGCCATGTTGACGGCAAGTTTCCTGTAGCTAAAACACGGAGCAGGTTCTCCCTCCTAGATTCATTTAAGGCTAGAAAATTCCGAGTACAGGCAACCTTTTACCACAAGCGGCTGAGTAGGTACCTATCTAGTAGGTGTCAACATAGTAGTAATGGCTATCCATGGTACGCTACTCGAGTGGACGCTAAGTAGTACTACTGCCGCTAGTAGTAATCTGAATCCTACTATACGCTACCTACCGTAGATATTCGAAACCTTAATCCTATAAGACTTGTCATCGCGATATAATACGTAAAATGTCAGAGGTTCCTGCGAATGGCATTCGACGGACTGCCTCCGCGTGGTGTAAAGGGTTTGTTACCTAAGAAATATTATACCTTACGGCTATAAAGAGATAGTAGCTATTAATAGTATGAGATTTAAATATGTTGTAGATAGATATTTAGGACAACGAGTCTGAGGTCAGGCAACAGAACAATATATTCTACTTACCTAGGTAGTCAGGGATATGAGCATGCATAATAGTCCGGTACTGTTTAGTTTGTACACTCAGGTTGTCCAAGGCATTAATATATACTGTTCAAGAAGAAAGAGGGCAGGGGAGACTGGTGCTGGCAGACACACTCCTTGGCATTCTAGAGATGTGATGAGCAGGAAGGTACCTAGAGTCATCACGAATATATACCCGTATGCTTATAACGTATTCATATCCGCGGGCACCTACAGATCACCATCGATGCTCCTTGCTCAGCAGGTCAGCTGCTTCAAAGTTCTCGGTAAACAGAGTTCGAGTGGCCTGGGACAGGTCGAGCCCTCAACTTTATTTCTTGCTAGTACCTGCCACCATACACGTTATGGAAGGGTTTATCCCAGCTCCGTAGCCACGGTGGCAGGACGCTCTCCACATAGCTTACATGTACGGAGCAAAGACTGCAATTTACTTTCGGCCTCCGGTGTGTAGATATGGCCCTGTACCGAGGCCGTATTATGGATCGTGCTGCTAGGAGCCGAATCGAACCCAACTCCACTATAGCATCTCTACCTAGCACGGCCACAACGGCGTGATGCTGTTTTGAAAGCATTGGAGGAGTAGCGATTAGAGGCGGCTGACGTCTCCCAACTAGTCAGATTCTGGATCACGATTTGCACATATACATGTCATTGCTAACTCGTTGACTCGCAAGCAACCAATTGCTTCTGGTGATACCTTCACTAGAGCTACTGCCTGGGCAACCTATGATCTGCATACGTAACGAAGAATCAATTTGGCTGAACTAAGGTGTTGTATAACGGCCTAGAAAAGAGGTCCCGTTGTTCGTTCACTTAGGAGAACCTGCTATCTAACGAAGCAGCGTGCTCATCCCATTAGGAACGCTTGCGAACACCGAGGATGGAAAATACCGTGGACCAAGTGACTCGGGCTTTACCATGGGACTTTTGGTCGTCATCCGTCAACCAACCGCAACTATTTTGTTCCACGTATCGTTCTCTTGGCACACAGATTTCGGTCCGGGTGCCAAGTCCCCTGTCCTTCACCCATGACCATGCCTGCTCTAAAAGAGAATGAGAGCATATCAGAATCAGTGCGAGAACGCGAAACATTCCTGTTCGTAGTATGCCCTTAGCAAACACAGGAGGCGATGGACTGACTCTGCTCCAAAACAGGCATGAGCCAACCCTGTTATCGCACATCAAATATAACGATACAGGCGAGCTTCTTCCTACTTTGGAACTCTCCAACTCGGCGGATCCGATCCTGACTGCACTTGCACAGCTAGGAGTTTGCCGCACCGGAGCTTCGAGGGCCTTCATATCCCTTTTCGATAAGGAATACCAGTACATCATCGCAGAAGCCACTCAGACATCGTCATTGAGCCCGAACCTTAACAATGCTAAGCAGCCCGACCGAAAATTATGGCTCAGGGGCACAGCTATTCCTCGAACTAGCGGAGTCTGTCGACGGGTCCTCAATACCAGTAAAACGGATGGCGTCAACCACGAGGTTGAGCTACCGATTAATAAAATATGCGACATCCGTGAAGACCCCAATCTCATTTCAAACTCTTGTGTCTTGCTTGGCTCTGCTGCCCGTGGCTACGTCGGAGTCCCCATCCGCAGCCAAAACGGTGTTGATTTTGGCGAGTATTGCGTCGTTACGGAACAACCGCTTAAGGAAGACGAATGGAGCGAAGCCAACTCAACGTTTCTGCGCGAGATTTCCCAATCTGTTCTGGAGCACCTACTCTCTAAAACATCCCAGATCGCCCGTGGCCGTGCGGGAAAGATGACCCGAGGCATGGCATCTTTCCTTGAACAGAGATCGACGTGGGTAGACTGGCAACAGTACTGGATGAATGGCCCAGAAAAAGAGGCAGGAACAGAGAAACTTGCGGACGGAATAAAGGACACGACTCTTCGCCAAAATGACGATGTTAGCCCCAAGTCTATGAGACCACGTCTACGGCCGGATTCCGTATCTAGCCATTCCGGATTATCCTCTGCCAATTTGCTAGAGACAGGCAGTCATTCAGGGGATACCACGGGCCCCCCCAATGGGTCGGTTCACCGCCGGCCGAGCCCGACAGCTGCGCAATTACAAAATAGTTCAGCTTCAACAGACCAAGACCCCTTAACCATTGTCTTCTCTCGGTCAGCGGCTATTATCCAGGAGAGTATCGATGCAGACGGCGTGATCTTTTTCGATGCGAACGCGGGCGTGTTCAACTCCTTCGCCCAACACTGCTCAGTAAGTGACGCATCTGACAGCGACTTGTCAGATGATGGATTGGATCCCAGTCCGCATGTCATCGCCTCGTCGACGCGCGATGCTCTAAGTCCCGAGACTGGGACCTATACTTCTAATCGATTGAAAATGTCGTTCAAAGCCCTATCAGCTTTCCTACGGAGACATCCCGAAGGCGCCATTTTCGACTTTGATGAGAACGGCAATCCGCAGCCAAGCAACCTTCCAGATAACAATTCACAGCCCAACTGCAGAGTCCCCGACGGTCGCCCTAAACTGGTGAAACCACGCACACAATCTTTCACCGGAAACTTAGCCAGCGAGATATCCAAAACCTTTCTCGGAGCTCGTAGTGTTGCGTTCGTCCCAGTCTTGGACCAGGTCAAAAAGCGCCCGCGGGCCGGTTGTTTTGCGTACACATGCTCCAAGACGCGTTTCTTCGGCAAAGCCGAAATCAACTTCATGCTAGCCTTCGGTCCCTTAGCAATGGCCGAGATCGCTAGACTTGAGACCGACCTTGCAAACCGGGCCCTGTCGGATGTTTTGAGCTCGCTATCCCACGAGTTGCGGTCGCCTCTCCATGGCATAGTTAGTGCGGTTGACTTCCTGACGGAGACGCCTCTGAGCGTCTTCCAGGGAAACCTGTTACATATATTGGAGACAAGTGGGAGAACCCTCTCTGATACAGTCGATCACCTGCTCTATTACGCCAGGGTTAATAACTTCAAACCCCCTGGCGACACCCCCGACACGAGGCCCCGGGGTCTCCGCAGAGAGATGAACTGCACCCTACAAGAAGGGATGAAAGATCTCACTGTGCCCGTGCATGTAGATGAGCTGGTGGAAGAAGTGACCGAGAGTATGTTTGCCGGATTTAACTTCCAGCGGTCGTCTATTGGGCAGCTGGAACGAGATCTTCGGAAGTCGCGCCCATACATACATGCAATCCGGCAAGACGACACTCAGACTGGGGAAGACTCTGGTTGGTGGCGGCAAGAGGATCAAGAAGCTTCTGGTTACGTCGTCATCGACCTCGCTATTGACCCGAGCTGTTCCCATTATTACTACTCAATATCTGGAGCCATACGAAGGATCGTGATGAATCTCTTCGGAAACGCGCTGAAGTACACAAGATCCGGCAGCATCCGGGTTGCGCTATCTCAAGAGCGCGTCCAGCGTAGGAAGCATAACATAATGCCTTGGGCCAAGATCGTCGTTGCCGACACGGGAAAGGGGATATCCGAGGATTTCCTAGCTAATCATCTATTTCAAGATTTCTGCCAAGAAGACTCGATCGAGCCGGGTCTTGGCCTTGGCCTATGCGTAGTGAAGAAGATCGTCAGTTCGCTGAAGGGAAAGGTGTCTATAGAGAGTAAAGTCGCAGTCGGGACGACGGCAACAGTATTGCTACCACTCCAGCCGATACCCAATCCACAAATTACCCCGTCGCCCCCTCAGCCAGCATTGAGCGAGTATGCGGAACAGAGAAAGAAACTAGGCGGTCTTCGAATATGCATTGTCGGATTCAACACGCCGTTGAAGCTCCCCCCTAGCTCCAGCGATGTGAAACAAGGTACCCAGGCTGGTGATTACCAATCCATATGGGAGATATGTCGGACGGACTTGGCCATGCAAGTAGTCCCAGTCGGCCACGAGGGATTGGCCCCCGATATCGTCCTGTGTGAAGAGCGAGAGTTGCATGATCCATGTGTCACGAGAGAGAGACTAACCAAGGCACCGCTTGTCGTCCTATGCACCGATACACTCTCTGCTTATCATCTATCGAGCGACCCCCATTTTAAGGATCCGTCGGGTGTTGCTGAGTTTATATCCCAACCGTGCGTATATCCCATCCCATTACACACACACACACGTCACTCTCTTGATCAACCCCTTGCGGGGTAGAAAGGTAGTATGGACCGGGTCAGACGAGCTAATAGATGCTCTCTAGGACCGGACCCCGGAAGTTGGCCAAGACCCTCGTAGCCGCATTGCAGAGATGGGTGGAGAGACAGGATTCTGCTCAGTCGGTGGACAAACTGGTGTCTCGTACCGTGAGCCCCCAGAGTATATCCAGTAATAACAGGGAATTACGTAAGATGCCACCACAACCCATCGTGGTCCCCGAGGCGGGAATCTTCGTCGCAGAAGCAGCCGACTCCGAGTTCCGAAAGAGCCGACCCAGTCTTACCATCAGATCGCCGCCCCTATCGCCGCGATCCGTAACTCCTCCTCGTTCTCCCCCGGCACAAACACAAACACAAGGACAAGGGCTTGGAAGGAACAGGAACAGCTCGTGCAGTTCGGCGTCGTCGCCGAAACCGCCCACGGCCCAGAAGTTCTTACTAGTCGAGGACAACCAGCTGAACATGAAGATCCTGTGCACGTACATGGAAAAGCTGGGCCGGAACTACGACACGGCGGAAGACGGACAGGTAGCGGTAGACAAGTACGACGATGACCGCCATCATCATCAGAATAAGAAATACGAGTGTATCCTCATGGACATCAGCATGCCGCGCCTTGACGGCCTGGAAGCCACGAGGCAGATCCGGCAATTCGAGGCAACGAATCGTCTGGAGCCCGCCACCATCATCGCCATATCGGGCTTGGCGTCGGCGAAGGTGCAGCAGGATGCCTTCCAGAGCGGCATCAACCTCTTTTTGACGAAACCGGTTCAGTTTAAGGAGATCTGTGGTATACTGAAGGAAAGAGGTCTTTTATGAGGGAGGATCTTGTTTGGGTCTATATTATGTGTCTTTCTTTCTTGCTCTTACTTAACGGCTGGGTTTGCGTATATTTATGTGGGCGCGGGAGGACTCGTATACTTATCTAACCTTGGTACTTGGAATACAACACCAGTATAAACATCAACAACCTGCACCCCGAGAACAAAGTGCCATTGGGTTGATTTGAGTAGATGCATAGATGATGATCATATATATAAAAAGGAAAGGGAATCTAAGGTATGTGTAGTAAGTAGAGCTAATAAAGCACATCATCCGCAACGCCGACGTTATGCTGAACTTATTGCGGGAAATTGCCTTGCAAAAATGACCACCCTCCGCTTCTCTCCTTCTTCCCGTCTCCCCCCACTCGCCTCGTATGCGCTATCAACCATGCCATTATGCATTATGTATATCAACTCATCTAATTACCGTCTATCATCATCAACTGTAAACAGTCGCCTCGCTTCGTCACTGATACAATGTACACATAACACACACGCGCACGCTCACTTCCACTTCCACCACGACTTCTTCGTCTTCTTCTCAGCGTACCCTTCTTCGCGCACATTATGTCTGCCGACAATAGTCAAGAAGACCTGGTCGAGGGTCGTGGGCGTGCACGAGTAATGCTCGATGCCGAGCCTCTCCTTCTGCTCCTCGAGCAGGACGACGAGGCGGCCGACGGCGCTTCCGCTGGTGGCCTCGCGGCCCGCGATGGCGTTACCGGGGACCGAGAAGCGCAGCTGGCCGTGGTACGTCTTCTCCTCGACGTCGGCGTCGGGGATAGCTTCGAGGATCCACTCGCGCATGCGCGCCATCTCCTCGTCGGTCGAGTGGGGCGCCGTCTTGCTGACTAGGTGGACGTGGATGGCGTCGCCGAAGCGCTCGCGCAGGTTGTCGATGGTGCCCATGGCCAGCATGCGCTTGGCCAGGATTCCGGCGCGGCTCGCCAGCGCGTCCGCTTCCTCCATGCTGTGCGTCGTCAGCAGGATCGACCGCCCCGGAACCACGGAGCTCAGCGTCCGCCACATGATGCGCTTGGCGGCTGCGTCGAGACCCGACGACGGCTCGTCTAGTAGCACGACGCTGGGGTTGCCCATCAGCGCGATGCCCAGAGACAGCTTGCGCTTGTTGCCGCCAGATAGGGCGTCCGCCATTCGCGTCGCGAAGGCCTCAAGTCCCACCGCCCGCAGCACCGACTGCACATTGTGCTCGACGTCCGGGATACCGCGGATCTTGGCGTAGAAGCGTAGGTGCTCGAGCACCGTCATGGTGTCGATGGCGTCGAATTGCGGGCACACACCCAGGTGGGATCGCGCTGTGGCCCGGTTGTGCACGACGGACGTGTCTTCCACGAGCACGTCGCCGCCGTTCAAACTGGGCTGGATGTCGCCTCTGATTAGGGAGATGGTCGTTGATTTACCTGCTCCGTTCGGTCCGAGAACTGTAATTACGCATATGAGGTCAGTATTGCATTGCTTTTCAAAGAAGTAGGGCAGCACTTACGAGCAAACACCTCGCCGTGCTGGACGCCGAACGAGACATTATCTACAGCAGTGACTTTTCCAAAGGACTTCGTCAGATGCAAGACGCGAAGACCATCATCGCCCTGGGCATTGCTCGTGACACGAACAAGCTCATTAGCAACCTCCTCGTCCGACACATTTCCGTCGTTATTCGACTTGATAGCTTTCTGAGTGATGCGGTTGAGGATCGTGTTGCCCGCACCGCTGTCGTGCCATAGCAGGAATGCGAATAAGAAGACGGATTGCAGAATGAGGTACAGTATGGGCCCACCGTAGGCGAGGATCGAACCCGGATCGCTGCGAAGCTGTTCGCCGTCGCAGGTGGTATTGAACAAGTTGAGCGCTACGAACAGGGTGCGCACGACGCTGCCAATGGGGATGAAGGCTGAGATAACGAAATGGACTATCTTCAGGGACGAGTCTATCTGCGTGAGAGGGGCGTACGTCTGCACGGCCAGGTAGGCGATGAAGTAGATTAGAAACCCTACGGCTTGTCCGGCGGCGGAGAACGCGTACGTCGAGAGCTGGTTGCTGCAGAAGAGCGAGATCACGTACGACAAAAGAATCGACGCTAGGCCATACAGGAAGAAAATCAGGAAGATGTAGTCGACGTGATACCAGACGTTCGATACTGATGCGAAGATAGCGGTGACGATTGCTGACGAGACGAGCACGATGGCGAAGTCGAATAAGGTGTAAGCCACCCAGAGAGGCAGCGAGCGCACACCGTTGGAGTATTGGAGACCGCGAACATTGCGCCGGCGTTCTACGTTTGGATATAGGCCGAAGAACGCAGGGTAAGCAGACAGGGCCAGACAAAGGTAGGTTAGCAACTGGAGGGAGTTTCCTGTACCAGGCACAAAAGGTGAAGTGAACTTGGCAAATGTGGTAGCGATAGATGTGTTTAACAACATAATGTCCAGGGAATTCTGGCCGAAGATGGAGGTGTAGACGCTGCCTACATCCGCTTCGTAAATCACGGTGGCCGGAGAGTGGGCATCTCCAAGCCACCAGCCAGCTGGAGTGACATTCTTGCGGTAATCCACAACGTACTTGTTGAAGTCGGCGAATGAATCGACGAGATGGAGAGCTTTGACGAAGGAGGTTGTTGCGTTCGACGCGGCAGCCATTGACGTTGACGGACCGCCGCTGCTCCGGCCCGACAATACAGGCATGAACAAGCTGGCAAGTCTGGTCTGGTCAAACTCCGAAGCCGGACCGGCAACGAGATACAAGTCATTAAAGAGACCCATGTAGTCTGCGTTGTTACCGGCGGAGTTCTCGTTGGTGGGACGACAGCCGGCTGGATCTTGACCTTTAACGAAGAGAGACGTCAACGCGGCGGCGATTATAGGAATAAGCAGTGCAGCAACGTATGGAAACCAATTAGACTTAAAGACGGTGCATCGTTTCTGGAGTAGCACCATAGTTTGTCTGAAGAAGCCGATGGGTTGTCCAGAGAGCAGCTCGAGCTTGTCATTCTCAGCTTGTTCGCTGAGGATGCGAGTCTCATGTGTGATCGTCCGCTTCTCGTCGGTTGAATCAGTGTCGGGAGTCTTGAGACTCTCATTCTTGACTTCTTCGGCAACTTCCAAGAACACGTCCTCAATGGTCGGACTGGAAAATTTGTAGTCAGATATGCCGTCAGCTTCCAGCGCGCGAATGACTTGGGCAGCCAAGTTAGAAGAAGGTGCTAGGTAGCTAATAACATCGAACGAAATGACTCGTTTGACGCCTTCAATCTCAGGGGAGTTCTTGATATCTCTAGCATTGAACACGTGGATGCGATAGCCGGCGCCGAGGCGGTCTTTGAGCTCCACGGAGGAACCCTGTGCCCGTAGAGTACCCTTGGAAAGAATTGCGATGTGGTCCGCGAGCAAATCAGCCTCGTCCAAAAAGTGCGTAGTCAAGATGATGGTTCGCTTTCCACGTTCTGCAAGCAGGATATCCCATATCTTCCGCCGAGAGAGAGGGTCGATACCCGACGAAACCTCGTCGACACAGCATACAGCGCTACCACCAGTCAACATCATACCCAGTTGTAGCTTGCGTTTCTGGCCGCCCGATAGGGTCTTGGACATGGCGCTGATCTTTGGCGAAAGATCTACGGCGGCAACGAGCTCCCGGATCTCCTCTTTCGAAGCAGTATTATTAGGAGATTTCAGCCGATTAAAAATGTGGATGTGCTCCTCGACAGTCAACTCGTCCCATAGAACGTTCTTTTGGGGTGCAATACCCAATCCTCCGGTACCGTCAATGGTGATGTTGCCGCTAGTGAGCTTGCTGATACCTGCGATGGAATCGAGCGTTGTACTTTTTCCACTACCGTTTGCGCCGAGCAACGCGAGAATTTGTCCTCTACCTGCGCTCATCGATAGATTGTCGACGGCCACAACGACATCCCTGGGCTTCGAGATAAAGGAGAAGAGGCGGCGGAAAATATTCGGCTTGTAGATCTTAGTGAAGTTTTCAAGGACGACTGCGTCGTTAGGGGCTGTCTCTACAGCTTGGCCACGTAGGATAGTACGGCCATGCGTGGTGGTTCCGTGGAAGACACGCTCCAGATAAGCACCGAGGATGGGATACACGATTATCTGAATTATCAAGAAGACCCAGAAAGCAATGCCCGGAAGGTTCCACGGGTTGCCTGGCGGCGATTGAGTGAGATTTGTAGGCAAAACATTCTTTTCCCAGCGTGCTATGTAGGTCATGAACCATACAAAGTTGCAAGGCGTAAATAGCAGACTGAGAACGGTCACAGTAGCGGTATTTGGTGAGGTCAGAACTTGTGCTAGAATAGCCAACAGGATATAGATGATGGTAGTGACGACACCAGAAAGCTGCGATCGCTTGAAAAAGGCTGCACCCAGAATGGACAGCGACGTGAAGGCGAGACCGGCGAGTATATAATATATAAGGACAACAGCAACGTTGGTATGAGCCCATACGCCTCGCGCAACTATGATGGAACCGATGATCCAGGCAGGAAGGTAGATAATCGTGAACGCAAGATGGTGAGATAACAGTCTCGCGACTTGAGCTTGCCAGAGGTACTTGGTGGGCATCATGGCGTCTAGCAGCTGCGACATGCCAATTTCTCGCTCGGTAGCCATATGGCCGGTCATGTGGTAGCAAACGCCGATCACGACAAGAATAAACGCTACAGCCAAGAAGTTTGTCAGTGAACTCTGGTACTTCCGGCGAATCTCTTGGTTGCGCTCATCCTGCGTTAGCGGCGTAAACCCATATTCTTCCGTGGTGTTGGGGAGGGAACTCGAGCGAGAGGCGCCGTTGGAACTTTCAGACCGATCTAGGCTGGCGATGGCAGAGTCGACGGCTCTCTGGAGAGGAAGAGTGTAAACCTGCGCATCGTTGTCGTCCTGGTCAATGAAAATGCGAGAACCCAATGCACCATCAGCGCGCAGAGTATAGTTCCAGATGCCGCCGGTCCCTTCCCTGGGCGAAGAATTGAAGACCACGGCTCCATAGCATGCCGAGTTTCCACGCAATGTGCTCCGACACGTCGACGTGAGATCGCGAAGTTCCGTTAACCTAATTGCCTCGTTGTCTACACTCGTAACCGTATCCACCAGCATATCTATAACTTGATCGATGTCACCTCCAGCCAACCCGTTGTTGACGAAGGCGACCTTATAGCGACCCGCCGAACTTGCCTCGCGGAGTCCATCTTGCAGCGATCTTACAGCGTGCGGGTCGCTGATACCATATATCGACGGCGGGACGAAGATGAATCGAGCAAAACTAAGGAACGCAGCTAATATGATGGGGAGAACGAACGCTCGGATGAGAGTGGCAAGAGTATGGCGAATGAGGACAATCCTGAGGTTCTTGGCCGTCAGAGTCCATGTCTGCCGAACGAAGTCCATGGTCGACAACGTCCGCGCCCGTGAGGTTTGCGGGTTCCGTGGCGGTAGCTCGCGAAGAGCTCCGGTGGATCCGGGATTTTTCTATGGTAAGCAGGCAAGCAAGATCGCTCGATTCAACTTCTATAATGCTATCAAAAAAGACGTTATAATGATCGATCCACGGTTAATACCGCGACCTAAAGCATATACATAATCAGAAAAGGAGTAATCGAGTAGCAGAAAAAGACACCAAGAAAAAGAATTAACAAATGAGTGATTATACCAGATTATCCTATTTGAAATGTTCAATTGGAGGTATGTTTATTATGTGCTGTACGGCATACATTTGTACACAGCAGACACGTGGGTTTAAGACACAAAGACGGACCAAGATTTGCGAAACCGAAGCTAGAGGTAGGAATCCGGCCCCCCCCCCCACGAACTAATACAAGAGACTGCAAGTCATGAAGCGTTGAAACCTTTCTTAGGGCGTTCTCGGTTCGCTCTTGTGGGGGCTTGCTGGGCCGATTTACCGTTGTTCTAGCCCCTTATCACGTCGTTGAGGCTGTGAATCCCTGCTACGCCCTGTAATAAATTTGCTAGGCTGAATAGCCAACCAGGGCGCCGTATAACTTCGACTATCCGCCGTTGGACCATTCATAGAACGTCACCCGGTTTCTGCCCAATCCCTTGGATCTGGGTTCCTCAAGTCTTGGCTCGGCGTGTATCCGAGCGATCTACAGATGTACTTACATACGGCTTTGCGATCCCGTGCATAAGACCTTATACAGAGTTATACATAGTAGCTACAGTACTACTATGTTATCATTTCAATGGAGATACTAACATAATCCTCGACATACTTGCAGTAGTAATCTTGCTGCCTGGAGAGCAATAATAAGTCTTACTTAAGTGCCTGATGGTACCCAAGATGCGCCTAGCAAATCCTTGACAGACAAGGGACTTATGATACGCCCGATAAGCTGTGCGGGCGGGTTTATTTGTCAGTTTAGGCCATAGTGTAATCCTTTAAGCGATTCCGGCATCCGAGCTCGAGTACAGATTGCCTTCCAGGCACGGCCGTAAATTACTAAGAGTAGTAAAGTGGAATTGCGCCTCCTCCGTGCATAACTTCATAGGTAAATATTTCAACACAGTCTTGATATCACCTGCATCCTGATACTGTGGTTCCTTCATGTTACCCTTACATGAAACCTCCCATATACTCGTCATCAATCTCAAAGCCACCGCTGGTGTCAGCCACGTCACTATCGCTTTCATCCAGCGGCCTCGTCTCACCCTTGGGGCCGTCTAGGCCGTCTAGGCCGTGTTCGCCTATATTAACAGGCCCATGGTTGTCGGCCCCATCCTCGTCTTCGGTGTCGACACCTGCCCATATCCTTTGCCTTACTCTTAAATTCATGAGGAAAGTCCTCCACGCTTTAAGCGCCCGGCGACTTCTCCGCTCGCTCTCCAGCTCAGCCTCTTGGTCTTTGATTCCGTCGATCACGGCTCGCACAGCCTCTTCGTGTTCTGAGGCGACCACGACGCCGCGGAGAACGGCTGTCCCTTTTCTTCCGCTGAATTGGAACCCGGTGAGTGCCGGCGCGTAGTCAATACCTAATGTGAAAGCTGCTTGAGCCCCGAGGTCGTCATTGATGTAAACGCCGCCTTCTGGGACCATGCTAGGCACATAGAGATCCAAATTCCCGTATCGGTTCTTCGGAATCTTGCCGTCTACGACAGGCGGCGCCCTATAAAGCTCCGTTTGATCCATGGTGTATATTGGCGTCCCGTTTGTCTCATCTTCTTCTAGATCTTGTGCGTCTTCGCTAAACAGGTCCTCGTGTAACTTGGATGCTTTCACTAAAAATTTAACCGGTATTTCGCTGGGTCGTACCTCTCTGCCCAGTCGGTACCACTTCTCTCTGCTGCGGGCAACCCGAACATCTCTGCGCCTGTAAACCTTTTCCAGCGGAGCCTTACTACCAGCACCCACCGTTCCGGACGGGGTCGCATTTGGTACGAGCACTTCGTACCGTCTTAGATGTCGCTCCAGAGCGTAGATGGGATGATCCTTAAAGTCAGCTATGTTGCGTGGCATGGGCTCCCGGGCCTCTATTGCAGCTAGCTCATTCGCTTCTATTTGGTCCAAGTCGCTCGTATAACGCCGTGAGTATGCATCAAGAGCCTTGCGCCACCACCGACCACCGTTGCTGAGGATGCTGTCCACCCGTAATTTTCTTGTTTTCGCATTGTATGCCTTCGCATAGCGACGCGTCACGTCCTTGGCTGTACCATCTTCCTCGAACGCTACAACGTAGGCCATGCAGCTCTCCTTGTCAGAGGCTGGCGGCTCGAACTTCTGGGGTTTCCAGAAGGATTTGGTAGCCAGTGGGTCCGTTGGTTGCCATTTCTGATGTCCCTCATCGAGAACTTCAACCCAGTATACAGGGTAAGGAGACTCGCTGATCTTCTTTGGTGTCGAAATCTGACGGGAAGGACCCGGTCCAGTCTCAGGCAGTCTATATGCTGCCGCGTTCGGGTGCCCCAACCTTCTCCTGGGTGGAAGGGAAGCGCGCGAGTCTGCCGAAAGGTCGGGAGTGTCGGGCTTGAATAATTGACCGTACTTTTCCTCTAAGGATAGCTTCCCTTTCTTCTTGCGACCGCTCCCCATATAGGGCCCGCCAGAACTAAACGAAAGAGGTTGCAATGAGCACACAAGTCTAGCTTCCACGCCTGCTGCGCGAAGGAGCGCACAGTATAACTGAGCCCCAACATCCCGTGAGCCGCTCAGGGATTTTGCCGCTTCTCGAAAATCAGACTTCTCTAGAGGTGTTTCCGAATCGTCGGGCAGATCATACTACAAGCAATAATTAGCCTCTTCTTAGTGTATAGGACAGCAAGAAATAGTACATTTTGTAATTGCTCTTCCGTCTCAGCCCAAAGAGCTCTCCTTATCCCTCGTTCGGTGATCTGATACTTGGTTACGAACATGTTATTTACCATAGTCAGACCTTCTTTCATTGAGTTCGCCTGCCCAAACTGGGTTAGGTGACTGTCTGGATTTAGGAGCTTGACCATCTTCTGTGACAATAGTGGTCGTAGGCTATCTTGTACCTGGGCGTCGTTACACCATCTGTTTCTCCGGGCCACATGTGCTAATAAACAAAGTAGGTGTAATTTATGTATTTCAATCCTACGCTCCTTTTCAGCTTTATTAATAGGCTTCCGCCGGTCGGCAGACTTGGCCACGGTAGATTTAGTTCGGGACGATAGGTCGAGCTCCAAATCCTTCGAGGTATCCAGGTCGCTGTCGACGGTTGCATGGGCGGAAAAGTCAACGTCCTCGAAAACCATATCGTCCTCCTCTTCTTCGTCCTCATCGTCAGAGTCACGATAAACTGTCTGGATTGTAGCCGTGGGAAGGGCCACATCCTCAAATTGTATGTCATCCAACTCTTCGTCTTCACCCTCATCATTCTGTTCCTCTACACGAACCGACGTTTCGTGATCGTTTTTTACTATGGGGGGTTTGAGTCGTTGGGCTAACCGCTCACTTCGCTGGCCGGGACGTTTCCTCTTGGCTGGTGGTTGATCAGCAGTTCCGATAGACTGCACATTGGCCTCGATCAGCATGTCGCGGTAGACGTCGGGAATATCATTTTGCGTAGTACGAGACCGTGTTGTCCTCGTCGCTCGAGGCGAGGCGGATGCTGTTGCAGCCGTCGACGGCTCACCAACAGCCTTGCGTTTCCTCCCGGCCATATTGGACAAAACATGCAAACCCTGTTCGAGGATAAAGTAACATTATCGCATAATTATCAGGAACGATGCGATCAGTTACCAATGAAAATGGCACATCCTCAACAATAACGCCATCGGAACTAAAGAAGAAAATAATGATGTAGATACATAAATACTGTTTGGTACGATTCTATAGATTGGTTACTCCATTAGTCTCCAGAAGTGCCTTGTCCCTACTTCTACGTGACTTGCTTGCCCTGTTGTGGCGTGAGGGGCTACGTCACGTTCCCTGTTGCTCTGGGCGGGTGCTTGCCCTGTAACCAAGCCCCTTGGCCACTGTAAAACGCCCGGGAACGCGTTAATTGGTACTACACGTATGGTGTCTCGAAAGCACGTGATCGAAATTAGTCGCACTTGATGAATACTACGCTGGCCTATGTATAATTCAATCGAAATCATCGCAAATCATGCTAACTCCTGCTCTAACATCGAACGATTCCGTCCAAGTCTATTTGATGTTACGGAGTGGATCAAAGCCGGTGTTCTACTTCTACTCAGAACATTTGTCCGCCACAAGTTGTAAAGCTTAAGAGTTCATACGAAACAAGAAACTAAGGCACATCCCGAAGAAAGGTTGCTGTAGCTGGAGCTTTACAAATAAGCAAGACCTTATCAATTCAGCATCTACATAGATTTTCAGATGTATTTAATCTTCTGAACACAAGCACCCGTTCATACAATGACTCTGAGTTCGTGGTCTTCAAGTCTTTATATCCATGATGACCGTTGCCATAATATCCTCAGCTTTTCATGTAGGAAGCCTTTAAAAATAAACGACATATGTCTGTCTTGGTTCGTATCAGGCTGCGTATTCATCTTCTCGGTGGGACGTAGTTCCAAGTTGGATTGCCCTGTTGGGCATGCGATCGCGCGGTTTGATTTTGAGACGTAGACATGGCGGCTAGTCTCTGTGCTTCGGCCTCAGCGTCGGCCATGTCGCGTGCTTCCTGGATGAACCTGTCCCAGCATTCACTGCACATGCCCTCGTTCCACTTGACAATCTTCTTGTCTATCTCGCCCCTGGGTCCAAGACACTTCTTGAAGAGTTCCGAACATGTCTGCGGACCAATGAAACCCCAGCAAGAGCAACATTGCCAGCGTTGGTAAAGCTCGAGACACATTTTCCCTCTAGACGACAGGGTCAGGGATGTGAAGGCATGCACTAATATTGTCGATAGAAGAAGACCTCGAGGCCGTCGGCTCAATGGCCGTTTCAGGAGGCTGTTTCGGTAGGCCGTTATCGAGTGTAGTTGTCTCTTATTGACTGTATTCGACGGCTAGGACGCGACGATAAGATGTTTATTCGGTATAAGTCTCACGACATTACCCGTCATCGAAACTGATTCTTTGAATTGAGGTGGCAATTGCGTTCTGTCTAGGCTGTCTAGTAACAGCCACAACGACGCAAGTGAGAGTCTTCAATCAATAGTTTAGCATTGGGTAGGTAGGATGTTTGCACGCTGCCAACGGATGATCCGCTGGCAGGCCTACACAAGCCGTACAATGATCATAAAGCTTGCTTGCTTGCTTCTTGATTTTAGAGATGAACCCGAGCTGTCTAGTAACAGCGTGAATCATCCCAATTTGACACCCAAGATCAAGTCTGCTGGAGCGACAGGAGCGGCATCAGCGGGAAAGGGTGGCTAGCTTGGACCAGAATGTGTCTCAGGAGGCAAGGATGACGGAGGTAGCGGCATAATAAATATTCAGGCAGAGATCTGGACTTGGAAGGGAGGCGATAGTGGGGGTGCGTCAGCGACAACGGCGTCGGCAACATAGGTGGGGATAGTGGCATATTCTTCACTCGAAATTTCAGGATCCAAGAATACAGGGAACCAAATGGGTATTTGAGCGTTCACGCATATTAAAAATAAAAAGCCCATTCTTCCTCCTTCCTATTTCCTGCCCCTTGCAGCGAGAAAGAAGGGAGGTAGCAACCGAGCCCAGTATTCCGAATTTTGAGCGGCCATAAGACCCTTATCGAGGGTAGCCGCTAGCCAACACTCTCAAGCACCCTGCCTCCCAGTAGGTTAAAAGGTCCACCGAGTGAGGTACTATGATAGCCATGGAGTCCACTAGAACGTGCTGTACCCGCTTTATTGGCATGCCCTACTCGGCAAGTGGCAGCTACTTAACCTAGATACCTACTTACTGAGTAGTCACGGGTTCTGCACAGGCTACCTAGACACTCACTGCGGCTTATGCAGGTTTTACCTACTGGGACCTATGTAAATAAGGTACCATATCATGTACGGCCGGATCAAAACCTCGTGTTGTGCTTACCTACCTACCTACATCGAGATTCCACCATTTTGCCCTCTTCAAATGCTCTACTCTTCCCTCAAATTCTCGATGCATTCGATCGCATGCATGCATACAACGAGCAGGAGACCCCTCCATGTGGCTACTTGTCTTTGCTTCTAACCAAACCTTCTATGTTAAAACTCACTTTTGACATTCGAGTATCATACCCTCTAATATTACTCGTATAGATAGATCCAAAGCAATTTTAGCTGTGTCTAGGTATGAGCATTGAGAAGTACGAAGCTTTGCAAAATCCCATCAGCGATGACGTCCTTTCTGCTGGGCTGTGAGCATACGTGGGAAAAGGCGGCATCAGCCTGTCCACAATAGTTTTCCACCATAATTCTAGACTCCACACCTCCGAAACGTCACGTTCGGCAGTAGTAATGGGTACCAGGTCGCACAGAATGAGGTTCCAGCCCGGAATTTCTCTAGGATAACGGTCACACAATGGGCATCCTCGGTTTCTGCTCGGTCGCAATCTGCAATTGGCAAATCGCCTCGTGCATTCGTCGATAGGGTCGGCCTTTTCGAACGTGTGCACTCCAAACTACAGCCAATAACTATAGGAGTCTGGTCTGATCATCCGACAGGATTAATAATATTGCGCAGATACATAGACAAACTGACCAACCTGACCGAAACTTTAGAAAAGATTGACCAGCCAGCCAACCAACCAGGCGCAAGTACTGCTATCTATGTACATAGCTCTCCCGACATTACATATGCGATCACCGAAGTGTACCCCAGATCTCTCTATCTAAACCACAGAAATCGTACTTTGGGAAAAGGTCGTGATGAACATAGCAGCTGGCATCCTCTGCGAACACAGCACCCTTCTTCGCATAGGTACTCTAGATAACCATTCGCCCTTCGCCAAACGCATTGCCAACACGATGCCGATCACGTCTCCTGGGAATTCGACAGTAGCACGAGTTTCTTATCTCCGAAAAGTCGCAGAGATAGAGAACAATATTTCTCTATTGCTAGACGAAGGAAATTCGGACTCGTTGACGGGTGAAGTGACATGCTCGCCCACCACCTCTATTTTCAGGCTGGCTACGTCTTGAAGATCGACAAAGGTGCCATCGCCCTGTCCGCCAACAAGGATCTGATCAGCGCTCGGAGCACATGAAACCAATACAGAGGAACTTATTAATAAGTTACACATGCATGCATGCACCTTCTGTCGCTTATGGGGCAACATATAGCCGGATGCGTGATTCCCGACAAATGTTCTTTTGGCTCGGTTCAACCTCATAATGCGAACATATAGCCCAAAGTCGATTGTTACGTACCTTGACCACGTCCACATGCAGACCATTCATCAGACTCCTTTTCACCGCTCTAGGGTCATTATTGTCAATACCGAGACGACGAGTGGCTCGTGAAAGCGGTATTTCATCACGTGCGTAACCCGTCCGTGGCATCGATAAGAGCGATGTCTGGCCGGCAAGGTAACTCCCGAGATACACTTTGATGCTACATGGTAGCGGGAGATCAGCGCGCTCGACCCGGATGTCGACAAAAAATTCGTGCCTGGTTTTTGGAGCATCTGCAATCTTCTCAATTGTAGGTGGATCGCCGTACAGTTTGTTGATTTGTGCGATAATATTCTCCCTCCGACCGTGATCTGGCCCCAGCGCACCGTACTCTGGGTATGTGTAACCAAATGCTTCGGTCGTTGCGACCGTCCTACCCGTGTGGAACGTGCTTCCGTCGGCCTTGCATACATTATGTCAGCTCTTCGCCCAATTCTGAATGCCCGAAACAATACATGGACAAAGGCATAGTGATTGCAAATTGTCATCATGGTGCACACTTGCCTGGTAGAATGGTTTCAATGGGCTGTCCACGGTAATCGACTCACCCTTGGCCGTCGCATATAGACCTTGGCTCGTGAAGGGGCTGGCCTGTAACGTGTCATTGTAGACATATGACCATAAGGCAGCCAGTCTATCGAGATTGGAGTGGTGGAGTATACTGCGACATACAAGCAAGTGAGCACTTGACTCTCCATGATAACGACTGGCAATTATGAACCATACAACAATGAGTCGAAAGCGGTCAAATCCAAGCTTGTGAACGATCCGCCAACCAGATCATGGATTACATTGTGAGGCTGTTCAAAGCTGGTCCCAGACCCGCTCATCGATGCCATCTGATCATACGTTCTGGAGGAGGAGAATGTTCGGTACTGTCCCGTATTAGAACAACTACAGACTCTCCTCAAGCGCCTATGCAATACTCACCACGGAATCCCTAATTGAGTCAGCGGCCGCGAGCAACTTGCTACTCACGAAGTCCAGATCTCCACGCGTAGTCGATGGACCCATGCTCTGCTGCGCCGGGAACAAAGTCGTGTTTAGGGGATAAGTCTGCCAGCGGTAACTGTACAAGGGGTTATGAAGAACCAGTTCGCCGTCGGGTCCGTTTATCGTGATGTTCTCCTGCTTAGCACAAGGCGGAAGGCTTGGATCAGATGCCCAGTCCCAAAAGGGCAGACGGAATTTCTGTGATGCCTCATGATAAGCGGGTGCATTCTCGTTGATATATTCCGAAGCCAGGCGTTGAACTTCTTCCCCAAGAACTTGCTAGAATCTGTGTTAGGCTAATCCTCGTGTAGCAGATTTTTTCTTTCAACGCCCACCTCGTAAAGAGCAAGGTATGTACGATGCCAGGAGATCAACTGAGGCGACTGTCACCTATCGTCATCATTACTGTATCAGTATGCGACGGATAAAGGAAATAATTTACCATATGAGGGCAGTACCCTCCCCAACCTGGTGGCCCAGGAACCGGTCCAACGCCATTATAAGGGACATAGGGCCTTCCATGAATGCCTACTAGTGTGAGATCAACTATTTCACGTACCATATGCCCTGGACGTTCGACTCACCTGCCAACTGGAAGTGGGATCGTTCATCATCTTCTGGCCTGCTTTGTAATGCATCGAGACCACGGATAAAGAGATCCCTAGTAGGTATGAGGGATGTGAAAAGGCCAACAATAAAAGGAATCAAAAGGGGAGCTCTACCACATCGGCCCTCCGGTTTCCGTCAGCACTCTGATATCCGGTCGCGAGGGCGGGTTTCCTGTAACCTGATCGAACCCTGTCGACAGTCCAATGACCGGTACCGGTTCAGTTTGCACATCGGCATATCCCATGCTCACAGCAACTATAAGGTATAGGGGGCACTTGCTGGTTTTAACCAACATCATGGTGCATATACGTCGTAAAATAGGTTCACCACCTAACAGAAAGCTCAACGAAGCCTTCGGAATAGGCAAGTGTTAAATACTCGGGACAAGCGATGTTCTACGTCGAAAAATGTTTTCCCGGATTGCACTTGTGGGATTTACCCTCTAAACTAATATCTGGTTTGCGTAGCATGTTCCGGGCATGTTCACTCCGTCACCGGGAAACTTAGGTTAGGGTCGAGCCCGGAACCCTTGACAGCTCTGTCGATTGCTTACTATATATCCATTGAGATCTATTGGCCCCATGTTTGTTCATTATCCCCATCGAGATTTGATACCTACGGAGACCGGCAGGGAAGCTCGCGAACACAATGTGGTCTAAAAATGCACGTATATTGGGCTAGGAGCCGTATCTACATTCGCATACAACGGGATATGTCGATGTGGTGATATCATCACATCTAGGCAAGGCGTATTTGGCTTGCTCCCGTACACGACATTAGGGGGCTGGATCTCTGTAGGTAACTCCGTGGTGAGATGTTGACAGCTTCGCTAGCCAACAAGTTGTCTAGCCTCTTGTTTGTGATCCGTGTCGCCAGTGAGTGAGATATGCGGCTCGAATAGGTAGTTCATCGTATGCAGCAATAGTGTGCACTCTGCCGTTATATTGGTGTCGGGAAACGAATCCAAGCATCTATATTGGCATCAGCGGCAGAAGCTACGGAATAAGTGGCGTGACTTTCCGCGGGGTCTTGCGCGTGTCGTCGATGGACGTCAATGTTGTCCCACCACGCACATACCCACGCCGTGGCACGAGAAAGTGCTTGTCTGCGCGGCTACTTGCAGTGGTTTTGGCTGCAGGGCCACGAGGTCAGGTAGGTATGTGAGTCAATCATGCATGGCCGTTTTACCTCAATCTACTTAGATACATAGATAGCGAGGAAAGGGAAACAATAGCCGCTATCACCCGCAACTGTTTGCCATCCCTTGGTTTATCCTAGTTGCAATGAGTGAGTGCCATTGGAAGCACGAGGAACTCCGCTTTTGCAAGACACACAGGTCGCGGCCCTGTGACACTTCCGAGTGAGAGAAAATGATGCCGCGTATTGAAGGTCAACATGGATAGGTAATTACTTACACAACCTGGCTGACGTAGCAAGGCGACAAGCGTTATTCCATGCAAGCTGCCAACTGGCATTTCTAAGAACGGCAATATTCGAGATCTCGTATTATTAACTAGTGAGGCACCACGGACCTATTATCTCTTGTCATCAATCTACCTTCGCGTATAGGCTAGATAGATATTGATATTTCGGCACTGTTACAAGTATGTATGTAGCTTCCCTCGCGAACTTGACTCCTTTGGCGTGTCTATCCTTCTTTCACTTTCTAGCTAGATTTGCCATGGTAACTTGTCCGGCATTGAAATAGAATTGAGGGTAATAACAGTAATGGCACTAATAAACTGACTTTGTAGAATTAGAAGACTTCCAGCAAATGAGTGCTTAGGTTAGATATCTGCTGCAGATATTAACCTAGGTACCTTCTAACTAACCCCTATTTTCTCTTCTACCTAGTTCGAGAAGGTACTCCGCCGCCGGGACTTTAAAGTGAAAAGACAAGAATGTATCACAGTCAAGAGGATAATTAGGATAGGATAGTAAGTGTATCAAAACTCGAAAAACAAAAACCCCAAAAGAATCGCCAAACATTTTCACACACATCTCTCCGCTCTCCAGGTCTTATTATTACTATTCGACCAGCAAGTGAGTCACCGAGTTACCTTGGGCAGGCAAGTCAGTCAGTCGGTCAGTCTTAACTCTAGAATAAAAGCACCTAACCTAACCTTTTGCTTAAATTTAATCTATAGGTAGTGGGACCTCCCCTAGACTACCTACTTACCTACTCCCTCCCAAAAGTTCTCCGCTTTAACACCTACTCTGATTTCTAACAAACTAACACTAATAATTACCGGCGGGACCACAACACATACCACGAACTACACACCCGTATCTCCCATCCAAGCGTCCTCTGGTCGGTTAGCTCAGTTGGTTAGAGCGTCGTACTAATATTATAGAGCAAAAGAAATTCAGTTTCGAAGTTCGAAATTGTTCTTTAACATTGGTTCATGCGAAGGTCATGGGTTCGACCCCCATACTGACCATTAAGTTCAATTTTTTCGAGTTGACATGATTCATATAACCTTTTTTATTCTTGTGGGGTATTGACTAGGTTTGTGGTTTCTAGGAGTGTATTATTAGCAAAGTTAGGTCCCTTAATATCTCGTATTTTATATGGTATTAATATCAGTTAAGAGTGAGAAAAGCAAGAAATAGAAATTGCTGAGTAACGATAGTAATGCGCACGACTCAATATTTTAATATCTAGCTATTCTTAAGAGTATTCTCAACGGCTACATCACCTCAAGAGGGGATCCCCAGTCACCTCTACATCTCATAAGTAGTCGTCATCAATACATGGCCTTTATTATCTACCTCATCTGCTAACATATCTACAGGTTACGGAAACCAACACAACACAGAAAGGGCACACGAGTTGTGAGACAAACATGGAATAATTACGCGTGTGGCCAAAAGAATAGGGACACGGCGACGCAGTGTAATTAAGACATTGCCAACCGCGAAGTGAGAGTGACATGGGCCTGCGACAACGGACAAGCTATGTTACGTAGATAGATAGGTACGTATTACGAAGACCGGTCGTGTTGGATCACGGTATCTTGCGATAGCTGGAGAAATAAAGGGGGGGGGTTTCCCGGTGAGCCTGTGACATTTATTTACCCAGCTCTGCCGCTTAGGTACCTTTATGTAGCTAGGTCGCTAGTCTAGTTTTTTGCTATTATGCAAGAAACTAATAGAGATGAAGGAGTAGAAATTTAGTGGCTATTATACGCCATTATCTTCTGCTTTACTATTTCTCCGTTTATGAATTAGTATCGACTACGCGAAAAACGGCTATACGGATCTGGGGCCTATTAGATGTCTAGTACTCAAGTCCTACGTGATGTAGAGTAGAGCCGTGTAATTGCTGCTTATACACTCCATGTGTTAGACGCGGCAAGTCTCACAGCAACTAGCGTGCAGGAGTTCTTCTATTAGAGATAGATCTCTATGGCCAGCACTTCGATATCTTCAAGTCTCACGAAACTTGGTGGTAGAGAAGAGAGTGCCTTACCATGTTGTATGTACGTAAACCTGGTTTGGTAACCGAGAGACGCCTTATCTAAAGTCAGACAAGCCAACCGGCCAACCAACCAACATTTTCCTCACCGTTGTACATGCATGTGCCGGGTACTGGCAGCAGCAATGTTCAACCCCCGTTAGTTTCACACACACAGACAGCCCCTTCCCTTTTCAAAACGCTAACGTCGCCTCCAACTCCATCAGTTCCCTGTAACCCTCGCTCCAAGCCTTTGATTGCTCGGCAGTCGGTCGTGGAAGCGGGCTACGGGCGTATCCGCCGTAGCCCAGCCACGACTGCAGGCCAGACTTAACGCCGATGACCCCGCCCTGGATGGCGGTCCAGTCGCCTCGCGACACGACCTCCTGCGCGGCCTGTGCCTCGGTTATCTTTCCCTCTCTGTGATATAGCTTGAAGACGTGGATGCAGGCCTTAGGCGCGAGGTTAGCTACCCCGGCCAGGATGCCGTGGCCACCCGCCACGAGAGACTGGATCGTGAAGTCCGCGGAGCCTGCGAGGACTAGGAAATCAGGGGTTTCCGTGCTAAAGTCAGAGCTAGAAGGATTGCTGTTGCTGGTCTTCGTCTTCCGCGTGGCCGAGGCGATACGGTTCAGTTTCCCCGTGTTTCCGCATGTCAGCTTCACCCCCACAATACGTGGATGCTTCGACAGTGTTACGATGACGTCCGAGGAGAGGTCGAGGCCGTTGACCGCGCCCGGGTAATTGTAAATGATAATGGGGATGGGCGAGGCGTCCGCCACTTCCGTAAAGTACCGAATGATAGTTTCACTCCCGGGCGCAAATAGCGTCGCGTAATAGGATGGGGGCAGCACCAGCGCGTAGTCTCCCCCCGCCTGGGACGCCTCACGGCAGAGCTCGATCGTCTTGTGTGTGCTCTGCGCCCCGCACCCCACTATCACCGGCATGTGGGAGTAGCCGGCGCCGTCGAGTGCCACACGGGTCTTGGATGTCACGAGCTGTCGCTCGCTGTGCGTTAGGTGCACGGCCTCCCCGTTCGACCCCTGCGTCGCGATCCCCGTGACGCCCGCCTGCGCGAGTCGGACCGCGTGCGCGGAGATGGCGTCGACGTCGATATCCTCAGTGTCAGGGTTGAAAAAACACTGTAAGACGAGTGGCAATCAAAGTCAGCAATGGTCATTTTAATTGAGTTTTATAAGGGTACGCTAGTATTCGATTCTTTTAGGCATATTGTGTTGCTCCTAGAGAGAACGGTTGGAGTCCTTGGGTAAAATTGGAAAAGGCGATATGTGAGCCCGATAGTCACTTACTAGAGTAGGTACATAAACACCCGGTACCAATAGACGATGGGGACGGGTGACGTCTCCTATACATGTATTTATTTCAGCAATGCCCGAGTTGCTAGAGAGTCCTCGTTCATCGCTGACTTACCTTCGTCAGAGTGCTGAGACGCAGCCGAGATATGGGATAAACCGTTCATGTTTGTAGCGGGTATTGTTTCTCGTAACCGAAGGTCAACGTGAGGCACCATATCTGGTAGCGATCCCGGCGTCCCGGTTGCTCACCTAGTTATTTCTACGGGGAAAATGCGTACCAGTAGTAGTTACCACACGTTCTCGGATTCCGCTGCTGTGATATTCAATAGATGCAGGATGAGATAGCCTTGACAAGCGTTGTGTTTCGATATGGACCCAGCGCTATGATAATGATACCACACGGCCACAAGAACAGCCAACTTCCTATGTTCTAGGAACTATGTGATGAGTAGAACCAGTTATTAAGGTAAGACAGTTCAGAGTTTAGAAAATGATATATGTATTCTTTTCCTCCCTGCCTATTCATAACTCTCCATTAAACGAACTAAGAGCGATATTGAGGGGTGTGACTATGAAAAATACGCCTCCTTATAAATCGGCAAAAGTAGCGGCAGCGGCAAAAGCGGTTTGCCGCTACGATGATATTTCGAAATGCGGGACAAGGGTAAGGAGACAAGGATGGCTGGGTCACGTCGGCACCGTTTGTACGGGACCGAGATGCCAGTGGTATTCATGGGGGCCGTCATGCAATAGGCCATATATCATAGATATGTCCTGTCTAGAATGTATGTTATGTGGTAGGTATTATTGGTGAGAGATGATACTGGACAGGCGATAGTCCCAGACTGTCTTTGGTAGAAAAGCGAGTCGAACAATAGCTGTCGTAGTTTAAAGTGTACGTCAGGGAGGGCCTTTGCGGGCTATCAGGGCTCAGGGGTTGCAGGTGACAACCGAACAGAGAAAGTGTTTTCTGTTGACACTACTTTTGCCATAGTCAGTCTGTAGGTAAAGTTGGGTAAAGCAGCATGAGATGCCACCGGGTTCTGCGCAAACGGAAACTTATGGGACGCATTAAAATGAGCAAAGAACTCGGGAAAGAGCCAGCCAACCATTCGTAAGTGCCCTCGAAGTGGTGATTCCCCAAGCAGACGGCCTGTAGTTTTGCCGGGCAGTTCCTCTAGTAGAGGTACTTAATCTAGCAGGAACGATGCTCGGTTCAGGGAAGAACGATGTGCTCGAGTTACTGTCGATCACCGAGTTACCACGTCGACACGTTGGCATGGTGACATTCGCATGCACTAGCATCATTCTTCATCATTACCATGTGCTTGGCTTGCAGCCCGCCGATGATACCACATCGCACTGGTATCGTGTTCTCCTGAAAAGACGGTGAACTGGTCTACGTCTACGAACGAGCCGTTCATCGCAGAACTAGAGTTCGTAACAGATTGCCGATGATGTTGACATAATCTGCGAACGGCTTCAGGGGAAGATGACCCCATGATTAGTAAAGTCTTATGACCATTCATGAGGCGAGTCTGTGTGTGCGTGTGTACGTCCCTAGTGGTAGTTAGCCTATGATTAAGCATATAGAGTCGTAAAATGACATCTAATATTTGACATATCAGTGTGATGTCGGATAGTTTGGCTTCGTGGATGGAGACGATTGGTCGCATCATGAACATGCTATAGTGACCTGACTCTTAGCATGGGTAGCATGGAGGTAGCCGCATAATGCCTCCAGTGTTCTGCCTCCTACAAAAGATCGGCAAGTTGGCTTAAGGTAAGACGGCGAGCCTCAGTCATGTCATGACCATGAGTTCGGTCGAAGCAGTGTCGAGGCTAAGACGGCCGACCCCTCTCCTTCCCCTTAATTGGTCGGGCGAAAACCTGAAGACGGTGATTCTCCTTGCTCCCGGTCAATCTTATCAGTTGTGACTATGCAGTGTGAGTATCATAGGCTTTGATCGTGGCGTAGAAACACGGGATTGCCTTATCTAGGCAGTCTTCTATCCCGGGAATACATTTGTAGGTTGTACTGCCCGCTGACAGTGGCACTAGAGAATGTAGCGAAGCGTGAAGCACAGTAGTGACCAGCTGTCAATCTTCTTGCTAACAGTCCATTTGTTTTGATACTCACGCGTAAATAACCCTTCTTAAAGACGTCATTCTATAATACACTAGTCTTTTAGTAATATAGTCACTGTCACTAGTAATGGCAGACTGCCTTCGTACTCGGGTCCACCTTGGCCTTTAATATGGGAGACGCGCTGCTCTCGCGTCTGCCCGTCCCCCTTTTAGAAGATATCTAAATGAGACGCTCTCCAGTCTGCCTTCGTGCAAGTAGTAGTTCGATAAACACACACGTGTAGCTATAAGATACGAAGACAATACCATAGAATCGACCCATGTAAAACGATTTCTTCTCCAACGATGCGTAATGTCTATGAATTGGATTTCCCGCCAACTCGGGCTCAACGCAGAGTAGGTGGGGGACACAGTGATATTATTGACTGTCATTATGTAGATAGGGAATCGACAGAAATGCGTCCACAGAGCGAGCAAGCGAGCAGGTTTCCACTTTTGGGATGCCGTGGAAGTGTGTTAGGAGCAAAAGTTCTTTAGCTATTCCGAACGAACACTGTCCAGACACTCTGCATGGTCCTTGCCCCCCTGAGCCGAATATGCCTATGCAGGCATGGCGACGTATTAGGGAGTATTATATAACGTTTTCTGCATCCGAACTTTGTCGATCCTTCTTATTCTCTGTCTAGTAAGTAGGTATTATTTGTCGACCTGTCGCAAATCTTGTGCAACCAAGACTCTTGTTTGCACAAAGTGGATGCCCTGGGTAGACTTAGTAATGAGTGGCAGAATATGCCCAATCTCCTGTTCCCCTTCAATTTACGTCTGTAGTCGAAGGAAGACTACGAAATATATCAATTTTAAAAGAAATTCCAAAAGTATCAATAAATGGTTAATATCTATTAACTAGAGAAAATGTTTCGAAGGAATCCGATACTAGTATTTATCTACCGTAGAAGTCTCCAAGGAATCTGAGCAGAGCACAGAGAACCATGGGGCACTGTCCCAGATGAACCGAAGGTTTGGAACGTTAGATGCAGGACTTGACTTGGAGACAGGGAATAATATGCATTAGGAAATCTAGACTGTCGACCTCATAGCTACTTGGCTACCTACTCATTCCTCGTTACTAATATATATTATTAGAAGATAGGTACGTTGCTACATCTCCGGCAGCTCATCCAATTCGGGCAATTCGCTTATGCGTAGTACAACCACATGTTGAAAATGAAGGGTTTTCACCTGTCATCGTAACGAAAAGGGTAGACTTGGCTCAATCAAGGACTTCATTTCTTGTGTAATACCTCTATCGTGTTTGTATGGATGTCTAAAAAGTCTAATGTCTCGAGAGAAGCGTTAACGCTCAACCCATAACATCTAATACAACCCCAACATGCAGGGGAAAAGTAAGGCCGTTATGCCAGAGAAATGAGGACATATTATATAACACATTTTCTTTCAGGCTCCGAAAAGGGGGGTTCGGCCTGGCCATGGCGGGATAAGACGGACAGACAAGACACTTAGTGCAAGCCACCGAATGATACATCAAGATAGATATGATCGAGTTTGATCTTGATCAAGCCCCTCCTTCCCGCTTGGCGTACTCGTCCTCCATAGCTTCCTCGTACCGACGGTCGGCCTCGATTTCGGCCGCTGTCTTCTCACGCGTGGTACCAGCACCAGTGTTGACGCCTGCACCTGTTGCACTGGAGCTGGGGTTGCTTGTTTGTGACTGCTCGGTGACAGATGAATCGACGTTTGTCTCCGAGCCCGAAGCGGGAGCTTGTGAGACCTCTGGGTCGTTAGAGAGGAAAGGCATGGTGATAATAGTGTGTGTGTGTTATAGTAGAATGGAATTATTTATTGTTTCTTTAAGAGAAATGGGCTTCTTGGTGGTTCTTAGAAAGGATAGCCAAAGTATTGGAAGTTGACGAAGGGTTATTTTAAATATTGCATGCTCGTTTCGTGTAGACTCAGCGGAGATGATCTTTACCTTGGTTCCTTGGGATGACGTTTTATTCGGCAGTCTAGAAACACAGCTTTTCGCCACTTCCAGTGCCTTAAAACCTAAATTTCAATCTAACCTGATTAGTAATCCGTCTAGCCTACAATTGGACGTTTATTGGGACATGATAATCTAGGCTCCAACGGAAGTGCATACTGTGCCGGGTTTAACAATCATACTGTAAAAACACAGCAGCTCTCGATACCGTACGTAGTACCGTGCAAAGAGTCTACACTCTATCATCAGGTATATTGCCTGAATATGCTCTTCGCAATTCTTCACGAGGAATGCAATTTCCAATGACGTGATGGGAAGGTGATGCGGAAAGAGAACACCTACCGGTAACCCCTTAAAAGGCTCGAGGCACCACCGTTGACTGGGCCATCAATCACGAGGCGTCCATAGCACGCGAGCTGGCTACCGAAAGAACTAACGTGAAGGGACCGGGAGGTCGGGCTTCAATCTTCAAACCCCTTTGGGCAGATGAGATCATAAATTAGGCGTTAAGAAACTATAGTATAAAGACTGCAGATAGACCGACCGATACGGCAACTACTATAATATCCACCATGCGTCTCTTCATCCGCCGTGTCCCGGCGTTTCCAGCAGGAGGAGAGGAGGAAGGAGATGACCCAGCCGGCCCGGAACCCGGCCCTTGCCCTTGCCCTTCATTACCCTCATCCCAAGGATTACCACCGGGTCCCATACCACCCGGACCAAAATCATCAGGACCATCGCCGTTGGGGCCATTAGGACCAGGACCACTAGGACCACTAGGACCACCACACATTCTACTATCATCATGTGGAATGACAACTTCCAACAACACGGCCTCAGCTCTCTGGACATCGAACCGGACGACGCCATGTTGACCAACGTGAATAATCTCACTAACCTCATCACCGAACTTACTGCCTTTACCGCCACCAACAACCGGCTCACCGGTCTTATCATCAAACACGGTGCCAGCAACAGTTATTTTGCTCTTAGCATTCGTGCCGGGCGCCGTAAGCCTGACGATGTGGACCTGAGCCCCTTTAGTCCAGGGCGTCGCGACCTCAAACGTCGAGACGGGCCGCTCGCCCTCGCTGAAGACGGTCCCGTCGGTCGCAGATAGCGTGGACGGGTTGCTGAGGCCGTCTGTTCCGTTCCATACGCCCATGTCCAGGAAGACGAGTTTGCGCAGCGTGTCTCCGCCCATATGTCCATATCTCCTAGCAGTCGCTACGACAGTAGCAGCAGTAAGAGGAGGAGAGGGAGAGGAAGAAGAAGGACGCTCGTTATCATCGTCGTAACTAGGGCCATAGCCGCGATATATAGCAAATCCGCTCAACGAGCTCGAGTTGGCGGCAGGTAAAGCAGCTACACGCAAGCCGCGTCCACGTCCGCGCGCACCATCACCATCATCACCACCACCTCTTTCACCATTACCACCACGACCATCGCAAGGGTCCGAGCCCGCCGCATCAGCGACGACACGCGCCACGAAATAGTGCGCGTACCACGTGCTCCGTATCCCAGAGTCCAAGACCTCGCCCTTCAGCTCATAGCCGCCAAGGGGGGTGAAAGCCGAATACTCCGACCTCGCACCCAGGTGAAAATACACTTTTCTGAACCCGAGGCTCGCGGCCGTGAGGACGTAGTCGACGGCCCAGAGCGCGGCGCCGAAGGTGTCGCTGATGCCCGAGCGGCCGGAACAGGACGCCGAGTTCGTCTCGCCCATCACTAGTGGCGCGCCGCCGGCGTTCTCGGCTGCGGCGATTTGTGGGATGTACTGGCTCACGTTCTGCCACAGGACAGTGTGGTTCGAGAGTAGATCTAGACGCAGACGCGCCTGCCGCGGCGGGTCGCATGTCGATTGCGGGTACAGGTGCGTCGCGTAGCTCGAGATTATAGCTTTTTCTTCAGGTCGCGAGGCGATGCCCGCCAAGGTCAGGTTCACGATGCTGAAGTCGTCGATCTCGTCCTGTTGGTCCGGCACCAGTGGCGGGTCGGCGAACACGGCGGCTTGGAAGGTGGGTGCTTTCTTTCTTCTTCTCCTTGTCTCGCTCTCACCATCCGTCGTCTCCTTTTCCTCACCGCTGTTATTGTCGTCGGTGTTGGTGTCCTCTGTATTCAATGCCCTATACCATGCGCTCCCCGTGACCTGCGCCGTCAGGTTCCGGAATTGCACGATGTACTCGTCGACGCCCCACGTGGTGTCCCGCCAGTGCTTGTTGATAAAGTGGTCGATCTCATTCCCTAGCTCGAAGGCGACGAGGGAGTCGCCCAGCGCGACGTGGACGGCCTCGGCCTGCGCGACAGCGTTGGCCCATGCGGACGAGTTGTCCGCGAAATTCAACGTGTAGATGATCTCCGTCCCCGCGGGAAAGTAATGCGCCCAGGTCTCGTACCAGCGCGGCGTGACCTCGAATCTATTAGCGCTCGTCAGGTTCGGCAGCGCCACTGAGTCGGTCCCGGTCTGTGGCAAGGGCGACGTTGGGTACAGGTACGTCTGGTCCGCCGTGTTGCCGCCGACCCGAATCGGCGCGGCCTTGCCCGTCACGTCGACGATACTGCTCAGAAGTGTGCGAGCCAGGGTTGTGTTGATGTACGCGTCTACCCAGATGGGCTCGATCGAGTACCCGTACACGTCTGCGACCAGCGGCCTTGTGCTCAGTCCTGTTGGCACAGGTATGGTCACTGTTGCCTTGCCCTGACTTGCTGCTGCTGCTGCCCCGGCAAAAATTACGGCAAGAATCCTCCGTGTTAGCGCCATAGTTTGTGTAGAAACACCGTTAGTTAGGTTTTCAGGCTGTAAGTGACCTGTTCATACAGGGTCCCATTAATAGCAGGGGAAGCTTCACGTCCACGATCCCAGGTAATGAGGATGTCAGTTGCCATGGACGGCCTTTAAGTCCCCAGTTCGTGGGAGGAGGATAATATCCATGAAACGAGAGACAAGGAGAGCAATTGCAGGCGCACGGAAAGGAAAACTCATGAATTTTTGTATGTGTCCCAAGAAGTGAAAGTCGGTTATATATCCCCCAAGGCGCATATTCTCCGTTTCCGGATCCATAAACGCAACTATCCTTGGCGAGCAAGTCCATACGATTTCCCTTTTTCGACTTGGATCCCCGTTCCGATAGTGAAGTGGATAAATAGCAGCAGCTTCTTCTTCTCGACTTTTCACACTTACCTACCTCCCTCCTATAAAAGGCATTGTAGCAATCATAGTCTCCTCGTAACTTAACTTTATACCCTTCGATGTTAGATAATAATATATTCATATATATTCCGTCTCCAATTCCTTATACCTTTTCACAACAGTAAAAAAGACGACAACATTCCATGGGCTGTTCGTTAGTAGGACCTGCGAGATAGATGACCCAGGGGTTGAAGAGAAGAAGTTTGCGGGGAACCCTGGCGTGCCTGGGATTGGGACTAGGTAAGTACTTGGAGATCCGGGAGAGAATCGAACCGACGGGCGGGACGGCTCGATTTCCAGTCGACTTGCTCCCTCACTAAAAGGAGGGTTGGTTACATAGACTTGTCGCCAATGGCTTCTTTTACTGGTGCACAATTTGGCAAGTAAGCAGGTGGAGAAATCCTCGTCTAATGTTGCACCATCTGTGTCTGTTGTACATCCTCTGTAATAACGTAGATAACGGATAGCCATTATTGGTCAATTGACTGTTTTAACTTCCTTGGCTTCTACCAAAATACATTGTAACCTGTATGTATGTAGTGTTACACCACTATTTCATCCAAGCTCAGGAGACGCCTTTTATATTACGTGTCCAAGGTAGGCATTCTAGGGCGACGCATATTTATATCCGTATTTCTCCTTAGCATTGTTGATCAGGGCAGCAGTTTCCTCAGCTTGCTTCTTCTTCTCCGGGTCACTCTCGGCAGCGGCCTTGAGCTTAGCGTTGTCGTAGGGGAACTCAGAGGGGATGGCGAAGCCCTTCTGGACGGCCGGCCGGGCCAGACAGCGCTCGAGCCACCCATGGACGTTGGGGAACTGGGTCTCGAGGTCGATGCCGGCGAGGCGGGCGCCGTTGACCCAGCCGAGAAGGTTCATATCCGCGATGCTGAACTTGCCTCCGACGACGTAGTCGCGGCCCTGGAGCCGCTTGTCCAGGACGCCGTACAGCCGCTCCGTCTCCCCCACGTACCGCTGGATGCCGTACGGGATCTTCTCCTTGGCAAAGTGCACGAAGTGGTTCGCTTGCCCTTGCATGGGTCCCAGCCCGCCGTGCTGCCACGCCATCCACGTCTCCGCCTCGTCGTACTCGTTGCTGTCGACGGGGAAGCTGAACTTGTGCTCAGGATCGTACCGCCTCGTCAGGTACCCGAGGATGGCCAGACCCTCGAACACGGCGAACCCGCCCCGGTCGTGGTCCACAATGGCCGGGATGCGTCCGTTAGCGCCCACGGCCGTGAACCAGGGCTCCTTCTGCGTGTTCTTCATAATGTTTACGGACTGCCATGTGTAGTCCTTACCGTACGCTGCCTTCAGCTCCTCTAATAAAATACTAATTTTGTAGCCATTAGGCGTACCTGCGCATCGGTCAGTTTATAATATGCAACCTCGCAGCTTTAGAGTTTTTGAGGAGGCCAAAATTGTAGCGAGAGACAGAGTAGTCGTAGAGCATGAGAGAGCACGTGTGCAACATCAAATTGATAAGTCTAAACAACGTACCAAACGTAAGCAGTTCGATACCGCTCTTGGCAATAAGGCTTGTGGGCTCAGACATCTCGTTTTCCGTTTCTTGTTGTGATGGCGATGTTGATGGCGGATCGACCGGTTTTCCGCTTGTAGTGGTGTATGCCGCAGTTCTCGTGAGAGATATCGTCGACAGGGCTACAAAGTTACTGACGAGGGAGAAGTGATGGAGAGTCGAATATGTTACAGTTGTACAGGTACTGAAGCAGCTAATTGTGCCTCTTGATATACTTCGTAATGAGGTGAGTGCAGGGCGTGAGAAAGACATGAGTTCAATCAACTTCAATGGAGGAAGGAGGCTTATTTTATAAGCAGGATACACTTGCGGGGTCTTCGAGAATCTCCAATCACGTCAACCTTACTTGCATACTTGTCCGTGGTATGGCGTAGCTCTCTGTTCCAAACTCATGACGACACCGGCGCAACTGGTAGTCCGCCAAACTTCTCAAGGATACTTACCTTTGTACTTACATCCAGCTCCATACTAAGGCAGACTAGAAACAGGCTTGGTTAGCAATAACCATAGACTGGGGTCAGCACGTCCGGGTGGGGACCGGCTTATGCGGCCTTAATACATTATTAATCAGAAGTCGGCTGGATTACCAACGTCGATGCGTACGTACTAGTAGAATGCTTTCGATTTGAGCGTGCGGCACAATTACCGGCCCATTACCTAGGTCAATTACAAACCGACAACGAGCATGTTAAAAGAGATCCCTCATGTCCGGCCCATGGGGAAAAATTCCTATTTCAGTATGGCCTGTCATACTATACACTCATCCAGCAATAAAGTAACACAGAGAAATGAACAGTGGTTTTTTTCGCCGGAACAAGCTAGGACACGAATGTTTTTAAACACCCCCTACTCCTTGTTATACCGGTTTCGTATCAACACTTCCAGGAAACATCGTTCGTCAGGGCCCCCTTGTTTCATAAGCCGAAAGCCTACCTACGTAACCTATCCTAGCACAATCGACTCTTTTTGTTGTGCGGTCGTTTCCCTTAGCCGTCTGTTATCCGTTGCCCACTTCTCTCATCATCTCATTCCCGATTCGGGTCGATATCTAGAGAATGTAAGGCGCTGTCTGCACGTGAGTAGATAAAAGATGTTTACCAGTAACCCCCTCGCCGGTAATCCTCGCGAGGGTACGGTGGGCCTTCACGCGGTCCATATCCACCTTCCCGCGGCGGGAAGTCTCGAGGCGGGCGGTCATACGGACGACCGTTGACATATGGGTCTGGAGGCGGGTAATCCCTTCGGTAAGGGTCATCGTAGCGTCCACGCGGTGGGCCGTATTCGTCCACCGGTCCACGGCGGGGAGGGGATCTATAACGACGGTCATCGTAGTAGTCTCGACGAGGGCTCCGATCACGGTAATCTTCGCGGTAAGCACGCGGACTATAGCCACGAGGGGGGCCCCTACGATCGTAGCCGCCTTCCGCGGGGGGTCCATAAGGTCTGCGGCCCTTAGGCGAACGAGATCGGCGATCCCCGCGGGGAGGGAAGTCTGGTTGTGTCTGGTTCCTCACGTTAACCACGTGTTCGTGCTGTACATACGATACTGCAAGAACATACATCAGCAACACAATTAACTCGCTGTCCTTTAAACTCGCGATTGTCGAGCTTCTCAACGGCCGTCTTCAGATCAGCCGCAGTCTCGAACTCCACGAAACTATCAAATCTCACGTCAGTATCAGAGGCCTTGTATAGGTTCTTGCAGTGAGACAAACCCTCGGCCATTGCCATCACGACCGGTTTCCGAATAGACAACGTCTAGGCTCGACTGTCGTGCAAAGTCTTTCAGGTCCTATATCCAGAGTCCATGTAAGTGGGAGTCCAAGGGGCGGCAAATCATCTGCGGACAAGGCCAGTGTGTATCCAGAGGTGTAAGCAGAACCAGCAATGGGAGGTGACCGAATCAATCCAGATATCTGGTATACAACCCGACAGGAAAACATTCCAATGACCACCATCCAGCGCCAGGACCCATCCAGGAATCGGAGTAATACTTAAATATGCCAAAGATGTCGCACACCGGGGCCACCAGGGCTTTGAAATCGCCATCGGCACGATGTCGCCAGCAATTGACATGACGCACACAACATCTCAATACGGCGAAAGAGGAAATCAGATGGCAAACGCCTGAGTCCGGGATGGCAATGGAAAACGGGGAAATCAACAGACCTGCCAGCTGGTATCATTGGGAAGTCCGGTAATCTGCATTCGAAAAGGAGTGCGGCGCGGTCGTGGGGCACTTCGCTCGTGGCCACCACCGCCGCCACCAAACGGCTCGCGCTGGCGGGAGCCACGTGCAAACTGGACAGTCAGACGCTCGCCCATAAAATCCGATCCATCTTGTCGCCATATTAGCCAGGATACAATGGGGGAGTTCGAAATCAGGAAAGGCGGTGGCCGGGGATATTCCATGACGTACGGAAAGCTGTAGCAGATAATTATGTTAGCTTCCGGAACCTGTAATCTATATGAACGATGAGGGCGAAGGGTTGAGGCATCATACCTGGAACTACGTCTCGGGCATCCATAGCATCCTTGTACTCGATGAAGCCGAAACCGTTCATGAGCTTGATTTCAGTGATTTCACCGGTGCCATGGGTGTTGAAATGGTTCTCGACATCCTGTTTAGTGGCTGAAAAGCGAGTTTAGTATTGACACGATACGAAGCAAGGACAAGCATTTGAAAATGTTAGCTACTATGGAGTGGCGCAACAAGATGCATGCTCGCCAATTTTGAGAAGTGGCAGGGAAATTTTTGGAATTGCTTCACTTACCGCCCTTAGGCAGGTTACCAAGGTACAGCCTGGTGGCTGAAACCTCACTGTTCGACATGATCGCCGACGCAAGATGCCCAGAATTCAATGAGGTCGAGAGATTGTAGCCGGGATTTGATCCAAAGCTACCTTGGGATCTGTGTTGGTGAGTAGCGGAGGTGCACGGAGCCTTATGAAATCAATTAGAAGGCGAGACAACCAAGTGTTGGGATGCCACAACGTAAAAATTGACACGAATTCCAGCAAAAGAAGATGCGGGACTAAGTCTGCTGGAAGAGAAGTTGGACGGGCTGTATGATATGTGTAGAGGAGAGATGAGGGGAGGGGAGAAAGAGAATAGGTAGGTCGAGACGTTGCGTTGCGATGCGACGGACGGATGCAGGTGGTTAAATGGCAACGACCGCGCTTAATGCATAAAGAGACATAATAAAGTTGGAGAAGGGAGAGCAGCAAGGGAGTACATATCGCTGTAAAGCCTGGAGCAGAAGCTCAGAGGTACCTACCTCTCAGCCTTTTCTAGCTTGAAACAAGCGGTTAGGAAAGGTTTAGGTACTTTCGACCTGGGTTTAGGCAGGTGTTGCCCGATACGTATCTTATATAATTCTTAGCTGGAGACAATAATACATGTAAAGGTCTTGAACAGGTATGTTCCTGAGTACCTAATGTAACCAGCAGAATTGCTTCACCTCAAGTCTGCTAGGCTGAGCTGCTTCGGGCACGAGTCCTGCACGAGATAATCATAATAGTCGGGCGAGTTTCTGCTTGAACCCGAAATCGAAAATCGGAGCTGAAAACGATGTCTAGGTAACGCATTGGTTGGGCGACTTAAGCATCGATTGATTCCCGGTCTCCGTACAGATGTACGGCATAGGTAGGACCTGTACCCACCTGTAACAGTCTGCCAGAGAAGTTAGTATAAGTGTGGAGTTGGGTTCGATTCCTAACGGCGCTATTGGTTTTCTGCGCTTCGCTTTCTTCTTTCCACCAGCGGGTACCTAGGTACATCAGGAATGGACCGGGCAAGACCGGGGTAGGGAGTTGGATCAAAAATCTGCCATTGTTTCTTTACTGGCTTTACCTGTAGGTGGGGACTCTAGCCAGGTACCGTACCCACACCTATCACTTTAAATAAGGACTGGCTAAGACACTTGCCTAGTGTAGTTGAACAGTTCTACATAGCCCCCATATGTATGTTGAACCATGATTTCTAGAATGCTGGCGCGGCTTATTAATAACGACGTCGAAGTCTTCAGCCTGTTAAGTTTTGACTCTGCCCGTTAGACTAGGAAAAGTCTGATTAGAATAGGTTCTAGCACAGCAAAGAAACTAGCTCAGCATATAAATAAATAGACAAAACAGCAGCTCAATATTTTCACGGGGACTAAACGATAGAACATATGACTAGGATCACCACGTAGCTTCCTAAACATTCTCTTTTGTGCTAGGCTTCTTTCAAATGTAAGAACGCAGCAAGCAAGGTGCGTATAATGTATTGGATTAGGCAGTACCTAGATACACCTAAGCATGGATGACCTGTCCCAAAGGCTCGGTTGAGATCTTATTCCTTGTTAATCCAAGGCTTGGCAAATTGTACTTCTTGATTACACAACACTTGCAGACATAGATGTTGTGGCTTCTTGCGGGCTTGGTACCGGAAGCTCAACAGAGCCTCGATATAAATTACATGTTCCAGGCACAGCCATGCTCTGGCGTAAGAATTGTGCTCTTCCTGGATTGATTGCTTGGAGATTCAAATTTTGAAATTACGTTTGCGCAACACATGCCAATTTCAAAATAGCATTTTTACTTTCCATGCGGATATTAAAATGTTCCCAACACAACGCCTCTGGTATCTCACCAGGCGCCATACAGCCTACCGTGCTATGTATGTATATACAGGACATACACCCCATGCCATGCATATCTTGGTATTCCTGTCACCACCGTAACGCCATTTATGCGAACAAGCCTTGCCGGTAACTTGTTTTATCAACCTTAGGATCCAAAAACTCCGGGCTATGCTATCATCGCCATCATAAAAGACCACTATGCTTCGAGGTCACATCAAGGCTCCGTAAAGAGAACACTGACTAATTCGTCCATAACAGTAAAGACCAAGTGGGAACTGGTTCGGCCGTTAATATGCATCATAAGTTGTTGTCATTGGGGTCAACTCACTTCAACCTTGTATTGTTTAGTGTGGCGAATATTCGTCGGCTAGCTGCCTGGGCGTTGACACGACCGACTACGTTGCCTGCAAGATCAGGGACCAATGTAGCGAGCATCAAGCTTGCCTCCCTCCGTGTCTTTGCTTTTTCTGATGTTGTGCGTGGCACTCTGTTGCGGTTGAGCTGACCTTGAGGCCACATGTTATCCTGTAGCAGGCCAATGTACTTGAGGATCGCGTCTTCTTGTATCAGCATCTTCATGTTGTCTCGGACCTTGCGTTCGATAGTACCGCCCAACATCTGATGCAATACCACCACCACCGCTCTACCACGTAGCCAGTTGTTGCCTCTGTTGAGCCCGAATACTTCGAGAAATATATCGCATATCGGCTTGATGAAAGGCTCAAGTTCCTTGTTTTCAAACGCGTTTAGCTCGGCCTCAGCCTCAGCTGCCGTTGCCGCATCGTCGTTAACGTTCAGTGGCATCGTGCTTATTTGACTAGTGGCTGCTGCGATCAAGTTTTGGCCGGCAAGAGACAGCTGGTCGAGCACAGGGATATTTCCCAGAATATCCTCCATACCATCCGTTACTGAGTCATAAAGGCGAGTGATCATATCCTTTTTGTCTTCCCGAGTCATCAAGTCCTCTCCTTGGTGAATCACACTCTGCGATAAGAATGCGCGTAGATCCCTGCTACGACACACATCGGGCAAACGAAGGAGCTCTTGTAGGTACCGTTCGAGAGCTTCGCGCCTCTTGCGTAGGAAGTCGGCCTGAAGTTTCATCACCATCCTTCGTCGGGGGAAATCCAGATTTCGTACAGACGGGTATCTATGCCGTAGCTTCTGGTGGAGTTCGTGGAATTCACTGTATCGTCTTGTCACAACCCAGGTGGCGGCAGGCATCTTTTCTCCTGCATTTCGCTGGACCTCGACAACGTAAACAGCAAACTCTTTCCCATCGTCTTCGCGACCAACCTGTATTGACTTGATCTTAATGGAAGCGCGCCCGTAAAGGCTATTGTCACTTTCTTGTATTACATATTGTTGTCTTTGTAGCTCCTTCCGGCGCAGTTCTCTCTGGAGGCTTGCTTTTGATTTTCGTAGAATTCGCAGTTCCGCCGTGTTGTTAGTCAACTCTGCCTTTTTTGTTAGAGACTCAAGAACCGCATCTTGAGCAATGAGTCGGTCAATATCATTCGTGAGGACGGTGATGGCTTCTGCAAGGCCAAGATCACCAGGAGCGGCCTCATGGACCTCATCTTCGATATCGCTACGATGGTCTGCATCAAGATCGTCCTGTTCGTCGGGAAGAAGCCGCTCTTCATCATTAAACAGATCGTCATCCATGAAAACTCCAATTCTCGATGCGGCACTGACTAGGCCTAGCGAGGCAATGCTAGGCTTCTCGGTCTCCTTACCCGTTGTGAGAGGGCGTTGTACATCAACGGACCCTCTAGCGGAATCGTTTTCATGGCCAGAAAACAGGCTAGAAGCACCATCATCAGGGCCGAATAAGGATTCGCGAAGGTCTTCGGCAGTCTGGGGCCGTTCATCTTCCATGATTCCTATCAGGGCGGCTTCCATTGCTTGAACAACTTTAGTGTCCGGCACATTTCTTGGTGGCTCTTGGTCCAGACTTTGCACCGAGTCTCCAAGAGGATCATTTTCGAGGTCGTCATCGTCAAATAGCGACGCGTTGGCATTTTCATCAACAGAACGCCGGTGCGCAGATTGTGGTTCAGGGCTATGCGCACCATTAGTACTCATCATTCTCAAATCTGACGCAGATAGGCCCCGTCTGATCTGGTTACTAGATTGAGTGAGCTTCGGGGCGATACGGGCCATGGGAGTTGGCTTTGAGGAATATGAGTGAGGGTTCCTTTGGAGGTATTGACTCGTTGAAGGCCCCGCCTGGGGTATCGTCATCGCTTTAGATGCTTCTTCTGAAGCTAATGCCTTGTAAAACAAATCCGACTTTTTGAAAGCTTGAAGATGCTTAGTTTGCATGTCCTCTAGAACAGAGCTTTGGATCTTCAGTACAGCCCGGCGAGCCTTATAATATTGTGCTGCGGTTGCTGATTTCCCAGCATCAAGAAACTCGCGAATCGGTTGTCGTGCACTGGGTGCAACTTTAAGCTCTGGGCGGGAGAGGTAAGCCTGGTCAATTTGCGCGAGGTCGACTCGGTCAGACTCGGTCCACGGACTGAGATTTGACGGCAATGTGTCATCCTCGGCAGTGTCATCTTCAAGAGGATTTCGAAACCCATCAACCACTAACCAGAACTGTACGAGTGGCATAAGATGGAGGCGGTCCATGTACTCCATGAAATAGGAGAGGCCGGACGTATCGCGTAAGATATCAGCCAGTGATGCATGTTCCAGCCGAGAGGTGCCAGGGCTAGATGGGGGGTGGGCGGGAACTGAGATGGGCCGTCTATCACCACCTGCAGCAAGCTGTTGAACTCTTTGGTCTAGAAGCCTCTTGCCTAACTCTAGTCGACGCAAATAAACCTGGTCCTGCTGTTGCTGCTGGGAGTCTTTCTTCAGCTGGCTGGCAACCTCACTGCGGAAACGTCGTGCGTCTGACAGATTATTTATTTTGCGGATCGTTCGAATGAATCTCTCGAACCGACGCTCGCCATCGCCGGGGCTTAGACGAGGAAAGGCAATTGGCTTCGAAGAATTAGGTGCTGGAACCGCATGTGCATCTAAAGCAGCCCGCAGCTTGCGGACCGTGGACCGGTCTTGCAGCATAGACCGCCCATAGTTTTCCATCAATTGATTCCATGTATCTGACTCCGATAGCAGTTGCACAACCGGGAATAATACTGCGCATGCAACGATCTCGCGCGTTATGCTAGACACAGCGCGACTCTCGAGCAGTTGTGCAGGGAGGATCTTTGGTAGTATCCCTGCGACTACCTGACGCAAATGATCTTGTTGTACAAGTTTCGTATCCGAGTAAGCCAACGACGCGGCTGGATGTATCTTCCCGTCCTTGTACTTTCCAGCAATGGCTAAATCTAGTTCCTCCGATTCCGTCACATCACGATTCAGCTTTCGGCCGCGCACCGCCCGCTCGGCATCGTATGCATCTCGGAAGTGGGCCGTCAGTATTGGAACCATCCGACATATGACGACCTCGACTAGATCTATATCGAACAGGCGATCTCGAATTGCGATAAGGGCATGTCGTATGGCATTGTCTACAGCGTTTGTAAAGACAGGGTTCTTGCTGATCTTAGAGTACCAAGATGCCACAAAATCCCGGACGATGAGCTCGAGCAGGTTGTCTAAGGCGCATGACACGGTAGGAGAATGGGGATATAGCGGCACTTTGGCATAGGTTTGTCGAACACGAAGGGAAGCGATCTCTCTGCGCCAAGTCCCCGTGGCAGCAAAGGTAACGGCGTTCGGTCTCGGGGATCTATACCGCGTGTTAAACGCAGAGCCACGCGAAGTGAGGAGTATGGTCAAGAGGATTCCGACAAGCGCTACAACAGCGCCAGCTACAAAGGCATGGCCAGCCCATCGGATGCTAGGGAACCAAGCCACGGCATAACCCCAAGCAATGAAACAGACGACGCCGGCAATAGCGACATCTCTCCCCTTAAGGGCGTTCATAGTCTTTAAGTGGCCGTGCCTTTCGCGTCATCGTTCGCTTTCAAAAAAACATCTAGATACAGCGAACGCAATGCTAAGTCGATTGAAATAAGTAGTAGTATGTTCCCACGTAAGGTACGCACGCGTTGCGGATGGCTCATATAATGAAACTTGATAATACCAACCTAACCTAGGCATATACAGTGCAATGGTGGGAGGATCTACTACGTTCAGTACCTACATAGGTACTGTAGGTGTGCCCACAAGGGCACTTGTAATAAGTTGTAAAACACCTTCCCATCGGTTTTAATCATTGGATTGGATCCAGACACCTGGGAAGGAAGTACCTACATAAGCCCTGTGGCCCCACGTATTATGTGCCCAGGTAGGTAAGCAATAGAGACCTGTGTAGGTGACGTCTCATACTGTGAAACTAAGACACCTGTGGGTAGTCTAACGATACAGTGAACTAAATACCGAAAGAATCTAGTTCGGGTTATCTACTTAAGAAACAAATATGAAATCTCTCATCGCAATAAGTCAGGCAAATAACTGGGTATATTCTAACGCTATGGCGCCTGAAAATGCTGAGCGACTAGAGGACATGTGGTATCACGGATATATATAACCTGGTATATAATAGTACGGTAGGTATGTGTATGTGCAAAACATTCGGCTTCTTACCACGGCGGATCTTCTACTCGTCTAAATAATGCGACAAATTTCTGCCCTTTATTTCGTTCGACTTTCTTGCTTTCCTCTGTCGCTGTTCTCATGATCTCAACGCAGGGGTCAGCTTCTTGCTCTTCTGCCGATACCCTCTCGAAAGACGGGTGCGCATCTAAATGTCGGACCATCCAATCGTGGAGATCTTCCACGTCCGTGATGGTGTACACTATACCGCCAGGTCGTAGTGCGTAAGCATACTCAGAATTGAGCGTAGTTGATACAATTCGAGCCTTGTGCTTCCGATGTTTGAAATGAGGGTCTGGAAAGCAGATAAACGCTTTGGACAATTGTCCCTTTCGAAAGAAGTTTGGAAGGAACTTCATCGTGTTCGCTCGCAGGCAGGCGATGTTTTGGTAGAGATTGGAGTTCGGATTTTGGGTGCGTAACGCTGCAATCCGGTGTTCGACGTATTCAGCCACTGAAGTTCGAATCTCCATTCCAAGAAGCAAAGTGTCTGGTAAGGCGGGTGCTAATGCTACTAGCAATCCTCCAAATCCACACCCGATATCGACCACCTCCACCTCTTTGGTGAACTTCTTCGGTCGCGGACCTGCCGCATTTATTGGATTCACGTCAGATGGTTGTGGAGCTGCAGTAGGATCGCCGTCCGCGGCAAAGGCGGGAAAGTAACTGGACCAGTCCATGTCGTCAGGACTTTTGGGGCTATGCCATCGTTAGCCAGGGAACAGAGGAAAGACGCGTGCCGCACATACTAGACTAAGTGGTGATCTGAGAAGACATTTGCATGCGCTCTTTGGCGGTAGAACTTTTTTCGTGGGAGTGCGGTTGGTGCATTTGCCTTTTGCGTTTGACGGTAATGCGCTCTTTTCTGCTTCTTATTCAGGGGTTCTGCCATGTTTCTGAGGAGGGTCGAGGGTTTCACTTGTATATATCTTCGGCTTTCGTGATTTGTCGAGGGTAGTAGTACTATTTGGATGTCGGAAAGGCTGTCGCAAAGAAAACCTTCAAACTGGGGTAAGTATAATTGGCACCAATGGATGGCAAGAATGCAGTTGGCCTCCTGGTACCTAGGTAGCGAGCTACGGGAAGTCGATAGTGGGGTTGTAAAAGCTAACGGCGGGGTGGTTCTGAAAGATGAATGGAGGGGCTTTTGCACTGTGCAGCCATCACAGTAGCTGACTGTGCATTGCAGCTTAGAGGCTGTTTCTGGGGCAACTGGAGTGTTGATTCGACTCGTGCATCATCATATCTGATAGGTGCAAGCCATACAGCTGTAAAACCTGCATACGCTATTATTGTTGCCATTGACTATTTTCTGTTCTTCACTAGCTTTCCATATCCTTCTTGTTCGTTTATCAGGGGAATTGTTATTTGATATTTGTCTTTCAAAATTTACGCATGCCTCGTGCCTTTCACCTTCTACGGCTGCATTGTTGAGACGCAGAGCCCTTTAGAGACATGCTCCCTGGACGCCTTTGGTGATACAGTTTGGTTGCAATATTTGGCATACCACCCGTTGATAAATCAGACATTCTTGTTTCACTTTCCATTACTTCAGTTCCGAGCCTGTATCCTTTCAACAAGCATTCTTCGGCAGCATGGCATCAATAAATCAGAACGGTCCCGTACGAAACGTTCCCCCACACCACCAACGATCAAGATCCAACGTCTTGACATCTTTCATACATAGACGTAACAACTCCGATGGGTCATCATTGAAACCAGCTGAGCTGAGACCTCTATCTATTGGCGTCCCACAACCCCCGGGTCAACACGACATGGCTGTCCCCAATTTCTCGCGTCCAGCCGCCCTAGAAGAGATCCAAAACGTCGAAGCTGTACCTCGATCACCTAGCAAGCCAGAAGATAGATCAGATATTCCTCGATCGCCCACCAAGCATGGATTCATTCCTCTTCCTTTCAAATCAGCTGCTGCCAAAGACAGAGAATCTGGCAAGCCGACCAAGACCAGAGATGAATCACAATCGCCTAAGAAGCCCAAGAAGACTAAGTCCGCGACAAACTTGGTGGCCCTCTTGAGCAGACCAAAGGGTCAAAAGAATATACTAAAGCCAGGAAGTGAGGAGGAAATGTACACTAAGAAAGACAAAGAGAACCAAACTCCACCAATGTCGCTAACACCGCAAGAAGTCTCACGGCCACCAATCTACGCCCAATTCTCTAGTGGAGCTTTGGAGAGACAACAGGAGCTAGTCGAGAGAAATGGCGCATTGAATAACTCCTCTTCAAATGATTTGACCGGTGCCTACCCAGTCAAGGAACGACCAAAATCATACCATGCCCAATATGCTACAACCCCAGATCTGCAGAAAGTGGCAAGAACAGGTAGCGACCCTATCGACGAAAAATCGTCGCCATCCAAAGTCCAACGAGGGTTGAAGATCTTCACAAATGGCGGAGGGCTAAAGAACAAGTCGTCAACGGCGGAATCATCGGATTTCGTGCTCGACCCAAAGGATATCGACAAGCATCTCGAAGCCATGCTAGATCGACGCAATATTCCAGAGAACCAACGATACAAGATGCGGAACTTGGCCAATACCATCAAGATGGAGTTTATACGGCAAGACTGGGCGGAAAGTAGAGGACTCAACGGAGCACGGCCAGGTAGCCATAGTAGCAACTCGAGCATGATTGGGTCCCAGGATCAAGATAACGGAGCAAAGAGGTCGAGGGGACGAAGTTTTACATTGTCGCGAAGCAACGGCAAAAAGAACGAGTCACGCTCACCCACAAAGAAATCGAAAGGCGAGGGTACACTTGGGCGACACTTCCGATCCCGGTCAACCGACAGTCTAGCTAGTGAGCGACCCTCGTCAGCCGGGTCGAGCTCGGGCAACGGTATCTTGTCCAAGATGAAGTTGCATCAGGGACCGGTCGACTACGTTCAGTACTTGCGTAAGGTTCGGCAACCCGAGTTGGTAGAAGTAGGCAAATTGCACAAGCTGAGGCTATTACTCCGAAACGAGACCGTCGCCTGGACAGAGGAGTTCATTCGCCAAGGTGGAATGCAGGAAATCGTTGGGCTTCTCCATCGTATCATGGAAGTCGAGTGGAGGTGCGTGTCCCCAACCCTTTAGCAGCGCGAATAGCTCGGACTACTTGACTGACAAAACCACAGGGAGGAGCACGAAGACGCGCTATTGCATGAGAATCTACTATGCCTCAAGGCCCTGTGCACGACAGCCCTTGCGCTCCAGTATTTGCACTCGATACAAGCAACACTGTTTCCGGCGCTCTTGCATATGCTTTTTGATCCCGAAAAGAAGGGGCCCAGCGAGTTCACGACTCGAAACATAATCACCTCGGTTTTATTTACTTACATTCAATCGGCCTCGCCTCAAGATCGACCTATCCGAGCAAAGACTGTGTTGGCTCACCTTCGGGACCCCGAGCCAAACGAACAGGATCGCCCCTTAGGATTTGTCCTCGAAATGCGGCGGGAGCGTCCATATCGCGTGTGGTGCAAGGAAGCCACGAATGTCACCAAAGAGGTCTTTTGGATCTTCTTGCACCACCTCAATGTGGTCTACCTATCACGAGGAAAGGAGGCCAGTGAAGCCGGTAGCTCATCTGGAATGGATAGCATGACATACATGCAGACTCACTTTCCACAGGAACGGCCACCAGTGCCTGCCGCCCCTTACGTCGGCGGCGTGGAGTGGGATGCCACTAACTACCTAGCGTCTCATCTTGATCTTCTGAATGCTGTCATCGCATGCACTCCTACGGCGGAAGAGCGAAATGCGCTCCGTAGTCTCCTTCGCATCTCAGGGTGGGAGCGCTGTATGGGGGCGAGCATGCGGCTCTGCAAGGAGAAGTTCTATCCGGGCGTGCACGACGGGCTGCGGACCTGGGTTGCGGCGGCGGCCGAGGACGGCTGGGACGTGCGGGACGTTCGTTACGGACCGCCGGCCGAGCAAAAAAGCCCCACGAAGAACAAGCCGAAGAAAGAGCAGCCACCGCCCAAGATAGAGATACCCAAGCTCGATTTCGGGTTCGACGGAGTCAACGGCGCGGCGAGCCCGGCAGCGAAGCCGAGTGAGAACTGGCTCTCTTAGCGAGAAGCGCTCGTACGACGCTGGGCTGCGGCGAGATGCGAGAGTTGGGCCAACAAGACGAGACGTTCTGGTTCCACGAATCAGACAAGCACGCTTTGTTTTAGCAGCAGAGCTGAATATCGGAGAAGATGAGGCGGGATAATTCTTACCATTTTCCTTTTGTTGATGTAATCTGTGTGGTTGCCGGTTTAATTGGCTGTGGAGTCTCGTCTGGGATTTGTGTTACGCGATAATGACCACGGGGAGTTTTCCGGTTTGTCTTTTTACTTTCTTGTTGGAAATATTTTCCTTCCACACCTGGTAGTTCTTTTCCCTCATGCCTTCTCGTGGCAACGACAACCGAAGCTAGAACAGGGGAACTTTTCATACGAAACCAGGATTCGGCATTGCAACGGCAGAGCATAGGAAGCACATGGCTAAAAGTGACGGCACATTGGCGGGGTTATGGATGATAAATGACATGGCATAATGAATTCAACGATCGCTCCGTTTTTTAACGCTTTCCTGGCCGTCATCACTCTCTTCTCCTTGACCCTTCCCTGTCGCTTTGACGATCAGCCATCACACCCACTGGGAGGACACTGACAGAAGTCAGGATAGTCATCGCGGGATTCGCTTAACCTCTTAGTTCTAGGAGTCAGGCGCACCACTACCCACAATACTTGGCTCGTATTACCGTGAACCCTACTGTCCGGACGACATTGATATGTGGTTCCGCTGATTACAGCGTAGGCAGGTGCTCTCTATGTTGTTTTGTGACACAGTTGATCCTGGTCCGTGAACGGGCGTGGCCCTTGAACAATTTGCGTTTCCGGGCCAATAGCATATCCTATCTTGCTACTCTACCAGTTCGGATCACACAATGCCGACTTCACCGAGTCAACGCCGGTCAGATGCCGGCTAGGCTCTGCGGGCCAGATGAACCGTGCCCGACCTACCTGCGCACAATCCTCCTCATAGGTGGCAGGCAACACTTGCCCATGGGCTTGGCAAGCCTTCGATCGCCTCGATGTGTGGCTGGGCCGGCCTCTATATCTCAGAAAAGAGGGAACAATGCTCCGGCGGCCTGGCCTGGCCTTCTGTTTCTTGGTTCAGCTCTGGGGCAACACCTGCCAACGTGATCAATGATCTGTCACTAATATCTACCAAAGAGAGCCTAGGTCAATACGTCCCACAACTGCTGGCGGGTTTCTATCCCAAGGCTCCTGCCCCTCGGGCCCCCAATAAGTGCGACTCCTTGGTCGATAGAAGACATGTTGGTTCAACTGAATGGAAGCGATACTTCAACACGCTATGTCATGTGCCGTGCTCCGATCTATTCCAGTCTATCACTTCCCTTTAAGAAATGACAGAGAGCTATTACGTGAGGACGCAGATTCTTGTGGAGCCGGTGAAGAAGTGAATGTCCCACGGCATTGCTTCCGAAATCTTTATTTCAGCCGAAGGAATCTATACCTAGACATGCCGGCAGTGGCCGGCTACCCGCATCCACTCAACTGCAACGAATGCGTGAGAATCTGAGGAGGTTCCTGGTCTTCCTGCCAGTGTGCTACGTCCGGGCGATCTGGTAGCGATGCGATTTTTCACATCCATCATACATATGCCTCTGCCCGAAGGTGATATTCCGAGGTCCCGCCCCCCCAGTGATCACATAAGTATCATTACCTTGCGGGGGTGCAGCGGCACTGATAGGAGGATAATACAGGCGGTGAATGGCAGTTACTACTAGGCTAGGCGTGTAATTACTATCATTTGGCGTCTCGGGACTTTTCATCTTGGGATGAGCGGTGCAAATCGAGTCGTGAGGATTCATATGTTGCATACTATCTAGGCAGGTACCTGCCACTAAGGAAGCGGGTGAGTTGTATCAAGGTACATACTCAGGTATGTATGCTGTATGTAGGCTAGTTGGGTCGGTGAACACCGTATGATGTCAGCAGGTACCGCCCAAGCGTCTAGAAAGTACCAGAGAACGGCATGTACCATTTTAACTTTTTAAGTTCTACTGCTCTAACCTGTACGATAATGACAGCTGGGTGTAGCTACATCCGTACTTTGGTGCGCATTCTCATTTGCGCAGATGCGTCTCTAGCAATGTCCACGACAATCCTAAACATGGTTAAGCTACATACTGCTGTAGGAAGGTGCCAAATGATGATGAGATAAGCTAACCTACCAGGTCGGTCCCTATTACCAGGTAGGTAGGTGGTCGGTTCCAAGGGACCGTCGTGCTACTGCACGCACCTACCAATAGGTAAGTAGTGCATACATACATACGTACATACGTACATACATCTCCTAGGATGTAGTACAGTCGGTTATGTAGGTATGTAGGCATGTACATAGCACTCTGAGATCTGATGTCTTAACGTCCCAAGCACAGATGCATTGGCCTCGCCCACGTTTTCAGAGTGTCATACTAGCCTACCTGCCTTAACCGAAAGGAGGGTTGGGGCGGAATTGGGGGTCTCTAGTTCTGGTAGGTTACCTGGTAAAGGAGGTCCATCCATCGGGAAGACGTTGGCAAACCAGCCCGGCCTATCAAGTTCAATCTTTGAGAGCAGCTGCTTTCGGCTACCTAACATACAGTACTGTACATAGGTACTATCTACTATCAAAACGCTTCAAGTGCATCTGGCAATCAGGGGTCGCGCCGCGTCATGTCATTCAGCCTCTTGGTCTATGCTAGAAAGCCCATGTGGAAAGATCGGTCGATCATTTGTTCTGGTAGATGCTGTGACTAAAATTAATGTTTTCTTTTACTATTTCAGTCTTGGCTAGGTCCCTGCCCTACTACGGCCTGCGTCGGCTGTATGATGTATTGTAGCTTTCACAAGGTAGTAGGTTACATTAGATGAGCATAGGTAGGAGGTAGGCATATCGCAGTGGTAGGCATACAAATGCCAGACTTCAGCTTGGAACTTTTCGACCTTCAACCCGAGTGGTTCTTAATACTAGCATGTGTTGAGTTGATATCTGTTCTTGTAGTTGTAATAGGTTACGGCATCTTATTATCCGGATAGCTTGAGATATCTCCTGGTCTGGTAGGCTAGCTTCAGCTTTTTAGTATGATGTAGTGCCGACCTAGTATTACCTCGTCTTCCCTCATATTTACCTGTTTGAGAGTCAAGAGGGTCCTATATCATCTAACCCAGTACCTACCTAGACTACAGATCTGTACCTCTATCCCAGTAGTATCAAGGTGAGGCACCCCCACTGTACATTAGATGTTAACATGAGCGGTTTTAGTGGGTTACATGAGCATACCGAGGCATGATGATCTTTCTGAGTATCAACTTCAAGCCGATACTGCCAGGTAAGTTCCATCCTATCTGCCTACATGCAAATTGTTGGGAGCTCCTACCTGATGTCTCGAGTGCCTTAGGTAAGTAAGGCGTATAGTATGTAGTCTTCGCGTTCGTAACTTCAGATATTCATAAAACCGTTTCTTTTGTGACTTTAAAGTGCACACTGTAACAGAAGTGGGTCCTCCTTGCTAGGCTCCCAAAACAGCAACCCCATCTGATCCATCTGGCCATCATCAGACATCCAATGTTCTCCACCGAAACACCAAAAGTGCGCAAGTTGAAGTCACATATTAGTACCTGGTCCTTGTACACTCGGGACGACTCCCCTGCAGTAATCCTCAAGTGACACAGTGAGCCTCAATCCTTTTTATGTGATTCGGTTCTTTTTTAGGCCAATCGCGACGAGGAAAAGGCACAGAGAAACCGAGAACGAGGGCCTCGGAACGCGCTTCGACGGTCGACCAGCTCAAAGGTCTATTCTCTGACATCGAACAAACGCCGAGTTGCGCTGCGCTTCGCATATTCACGGGAGTACTGCTACAACTTTATTACAGCTACTCTATGCTTGCAGTCTAACACTTACATATCGACTGCCTACATCTACGCCTTACGGCTACGCCTACACCTGTGCCGATGCCTATGGTTATGCGAGAGGAGGTTATGCACAATTCGTCTGTGGGGTAATCGACGACTCATTTCTCTCTTGTCTCTCTTGTCTCTCTTACTTTAGCCAACCACCAAAGCCAGCAGCCTTCATTAATGAATGACACCCGTCCGCCGCTACTCTTACTACTACGTTACGGTACTCCAATACCATACTGGAAGACTGCCTGGGCAGAACCTAGGTACTGCCTACCTGCCTTACCAGCATACACACTTAGCTCCTGTACGACAGTACAACCTGTTGTTGGCCTGATACACATAATATCACTTATACAAACTGTCTATACATATCGTATCAACACGTATACGGTACATCCGCTTCTGACTGTGCTCTCTGACCACACTGGGCGCCTGGAATACTCTGTAGCTGATACTTCCCCATCTTTGCCAACATTGAACCTTGCGTGGTCTTCCTGTGTCGAAGCACACACACCCACACTACATACGCCGTCTTGCAGACTGGGTGCTGGTTTGCCATTCCGCTTTGGGCCATAGCAACCAACGTCTGCCAGCTTACAACCCTTAGTGGCCCACACTCGCACTAGGACTACCAACTTTGCTCACTTTACATTGCTGCCGTCTATCGATCCTGTGAAGGGTAAACCGACTTGACCCGTACTGTCTGCAAGCCGTGCCGTCCCAGGCCTCGTGCTATCAACCAGCATTGTCCACTGGGAGGAACCCTGCTTGCCTTGGGCTTGCCGAACGAATCCCAGGAGCCCGGTTGACGCCCTGCGCAACCCTTTCTGCATCCCAATCCACTGGATCGAAGTTGACTTAGGTATTACCACAAGTCTATCCAGTAGGCTAGGTAAAACTACCAAAATGTCAATCAAGTATGGACCCCTTCTTCCTTTCTTCCTCCCTCTCTCTGACCTTTTTTTGTTTTGTTTTTTCTCTTGGCCCTTCCCGTATCTGAACTTTTAGCTTTTTTACACACTCGTTTGCCTCTTCTATATTTAAGTCAGATGTAATGATTTCGACCCCGACGTCTCTCTCTCTTATGAGCAGTAGTCTCAGCCTTCGGTACCTTGTCTATTGGGCAACTAGAGGATTGCTTCGTGTTGAGCATTTAGCATGGATTACGGGCTCCAGGAGCAACATGCCTCATATATCTTGAGCCAGACCAATCGAGACGAAGAAGATACTGACTTAGACGCCAGCTGGGTTATGCTATCTCGGTCTGGGGACATAGAACCCCTTCCTCACGAAAGCATTCTTTTCAAGACAAGAGGTCGTGTTTCCCTCAGCATAACCGCACCGAACCAGCCACCGGGGGTTGCCCCCTTCTCCGTTAAAAGCGAGAACGGCGCTGCCTACATAACAAACCAAAGGGTGAGCGATGCGGTCAGCTTTAGGCGCAAAAGCTGTTGACTAAAACAATACTCTTAGTTAATATATTTGCCGGCTACCCCAACCGAACAATTCAAGTCATTCTCAACAAAGATCCTTGGCTGCCAGGACGGCCGGATGCGTTCCTCGTGGGTTGGACCATGGTACTGGGAAGCCAGTGTTCTACCTGTTCCAAACGGAAATATACCCCCGGACTTCTCACGGGTGACCTTGAAGTTAACGTTCAAGGACGGCGGCTTCAGCGAATTCGAGTCCAAATTCGTCGAAATTAAGGCCCGTCTTCATCATGCAGCACAGATTGCTGAGGAATCGGGGCAGCGGAACTGGGCTCTTAATGTCCATGACGAACAACTCCCCGAATACACGCCCCCTCAATCCCAGGGCCAGGGTTCTGCCAACAACCCCCCATCTACAGCTGATGAAGTAGCTCAGCGCGTCGACGATGCCACTCAACAATCCGAGATAAACCAAGGGATGCCAGACGAGCCACCGCCGGATTACGACGAAGCACAAGCCCAGGCTGTCAGCATGCGCTTTGACGAACGACTGAGGGCGGAAGCAGAACGACGACAATGAATATTTGTTCAGCTGCTTCCCATCAAGCCATCTCATGGCGTGATCTCTGCCGAAGCCCCGAAGCGAACCGGTTGGGGTTGTCACAATCTTACATCAGAAAGCTTGGCATTCACGTATTAATGATGACATGACCACATAATACTATACGTATTTGATGAAGCCCAGTATCTTGTCGTCTCTGCTCACGGTTGAGATCCTACATGGAGAGCTAGGGTGCAACTCGTTCGCCTGGATGGACTTAGAATTACTCTGTAAAACGTTGAAGAGTGAATACGGAAGTCGTATTATGAAGGGGCACCTGGCGTGCTACCTATCTTCGTCAACTATCCTGCAAAGCGCGCCACATCCATGATACCTGTCGACTGTGTCTATGCGCTTGGGTACTTGAGGTAGGTACTTGGAATTGGGGGAGATCGCAACGTCCTGCCCCCTAACATAAGCCATGTACTTCGGAATCACAGCGGTAGTAAGCCATGGAAGCAAGATTATCTTAGTAGTAGACCTATGACAGCATTTGTCCGTCAGGTAGTCCTGTAGCAAGTTACCATTTTTGGGGCCATCGAAAGATTACAGATAATAAAACTGTTGTAATTTATATGTATTTGTAAGAGTTGTGGGACCTTCGGTTTTGCATGTGCTACGCCTTGTTGCCTCCCCTGTTCAATTCACCTACGCACTTCAACCTACCCTGGAGATGTGTTCCTACCTAGGACCTTTGGAGTTAGTCCGCCCAGAGCTACCCAGTATTAAGTAAATTGGTTGCAATATCACGTGACTCAAACCTACCTAGGTACCCGCCGGCCAATGGGATTGGCTCAATTGCTGATGCTCGTAATTTTCTCAAAGCCGGCACTTCGGGGGTTAACACTTCATCCATCACCTACCGCCATACCGATAACACTAAGCCATTGGATCCGTGCAGTGCTAAGCTGATCGCCATGGGTGTCTGGGACGTCATTACCGACCTCGTTGAGGCCGCCACGCCATGGAATACAGCCGAGGCTGAGGCTCCTCCTGCTGAGGAAAAGGTACGCCATAGCTTAAACCATCCGACCGAGCCACTTAGAACTACGAGAACCCGGAAAACCACGCACTCCTAAAGAAGGAAGAATTTTATAATGTCGCTTCCAGTGACTAATATTCTCTGGAGTAGGAAACCACCGAAACCCAAGACGAGGGAGCTGAGGAGTCCAAGAACGAGAAGTCCAGCGGTGAAGAGGAGGCTAAGGCCGAGGAAGCTCCCGAGGAGAAGCAAGAGGCTGAGACAGAAGAGGAGAGGGAAGAGGAAAAGGAAGAGGAAAATGAAGAGGAAGAGGAAGAGGAGGAAGAACTTGTGGACCCCAAGGAGACGTTCGAGGAAGGTCAGTACGAGTTGGAACTGGACACGATGTGACGCGCGAGATGTCGTATGCGCTTTAAAACACCACGCTCTCGTATTCCGAACCTGGCCGCAGAGAGATATACACGCGGACACAATAGAGAGTGTTTACTGATGACGGGAATAGAATGCAAGAACTCGAAACAATGCGCCCCTGCGAAGCACCATTTCGACGAGTGCGTCGAGCGAGTCACAAACGCCTCAGAGGAGGATGGTGCGAATGAGGACTGCGTCGAGGAATGTGAGTTTGTTCCCGCCAAGCCCCAGTCTAGAAGGCGTCTCCCGCAGCCTCCGGGCTATCCACGTCAGAAATTGACCGTACGATGGAAAACTAACCACATCCTTATTGTCTTAGTCTTCCACCTCGCCCACTGCGCCGCCCAATGTGCTGCCCCCAAGCTCTGGTCCGTCCTCAAATAAACGACTTCAACGTGTACAACTCCCGGTCATTGGCGCGCGTCTGGTATCATCTACTTCTATATAGACCTCGTTAGAGAGCCCCCCATGGCTAGAGTTGAAAACTCGACGGAGCCTAGAACCGAGCCAGCACACTTAATGCGCATGGTGGTTGGTTGTGTAATACGATATGCGGCGGATGGCAAGCAAAGCATCTCTTGATGCTTCATTTTCGGCACCAACTGCCTTTCTTGTACCATAACACTCATCGTCCTCCTAAATAGATCTCTGTTCTTTTCAGATCGTTATTCCCACTACCCCTATCCATTGGCGTTTCCACTGCATTAAGCCTCAAGCCTTGGGCATCATTCAAGGATACAAATTTACAGAGTAGATTGTTGGCCACGCTGGCACGACTGCCAACCACTTCATATCCAGATGCAGACGGATCTTCGATCGCCTACCTCGGGATTTGCTTTGCCTTCAGGAGTCCAAAACGAGCAGTACTATGGAGAACTGACTTTGCAGATTCCTCCAGCCACCCATGCGGCCGTGCCTCGTGCCATCTAGTTCGAGCGGGTATGCAGGGGGATTTTCATACTGCGAGCAAGCCAGATTCGAACACTCAATATCGGATCTGCGAGGTAGCCACTCAGCATTATGTGGCAAGCATGTTCCTTGCAACCCTGTCAGGACAGATCTGTCAATTGATTCTTCTCTATGTTAAGCTCAGTGCTACGTTGGAGCCTCATGGATAGCGCGGGATTCGCAAAACCACTACGCGAGGACACCTTACACCACGCTACGTAGGGAGTTTTCGTCAGCTCGAGCCAAACTTTGACCGGTATCCGATTTTACCTAAGCCGAAGGTGAATGCGGTCACCTGGTTTGAGACAAGGTCCGTACACCTAGGTGAGATGCCTACCTACCTATTCATCATTTCCGCCTGTCCACCTTCAACGACAACAGGTACGCACGGTTCCCTAAAATGTTCTACATGACGATACCTTTTGCTCACAAGGTGGAAGGTCCGCGATATCTCCCCCTTACGACATTTTGTGTCGCGGTGATTGTTAAAGTAGGAAGTACAAGTGTGACCATCCCAGTCCATGTCCAGTCCTAATATTTCATTTCATTACACTGTAGTCGGGCACTTATCCATTGGTGCTCTTGTTTTCGTTTAGGTCCGTATCATGGAGCTCCAGGGCAATGACAGGGCCGTCGCCTGTCGCTGGATTTTATTGACAAGCTTCGGCTTTCAAGGCGTGGGATCTAACTCGGATACGACGTTAGTGGGCACCTCGAGTTCTGCCTTTTGCCGCACCGGCTCATGATTACCCAGTAATTCGGCCTTGTCCTGTACGTAATAGTCTTCACAGTTGGAGTGCGCCTCCTTTGATTTTGATATTGTACCATCGCTAAGTCAGCAGTTTCTTGTCGTCATCGGTGTCGTTCTCTCCGTTTCCTGATGTATATGTATACGGCTAAGGCGAGCAGCGCTATCGTGACCACGACGGCGACAACACCGGCTACAGCGCCATAGCCCAAGCGGGTGCCGATACCGGTACCAGTGTCGGTCTCAGGCTCGGTAGAAACTGGCGTTGAGGGGGCCGTTGCGCTAACTAGTGAAGTACGGCTATGAGAAGTCGTTGGATCTATGGCAACACTCGTATCATCACTGCTCATGCTGCTGCTGCTGCTGCTAGTAATGAAGGTTTCGAGGGTACCGAGCGTAGAGGACAACCGCCGCATTGTGCAACAAGCATCGGCCCTCAAATAAACGATACCGGGGGCTTGAGTAGCGGATTAGGCCGCACTCGATCGTGCCCGAGGGGCACGTGGTCATTTTCCAGAAATTATAAGAGTTTCAAGCATCAAACCAGGATTCCTCTCAGCGGCCATAACCCCGCGCATTTACGGGTTGAGGATGATTTTCGGCGAAAGTGCAAAGCTGACCGATACAGTCATTATTCTTAGAGAACAATAAATCATTTCCTACCCCTTAACATTATTTTATTAGGATTGAAAACGTCGCTGAGAAGGTATGGCCCCCAACACCTCGGGCGCTAAGGCCGCAAGACGATGATTCTGCCACTGTTCACCACTTAGACGAATCTTAGTAAGGCAGCAAAGGTTTGCACTATTTCCCTATAGACTCAATACCCGTGGGACTAACGATACCTAGCGACACCTACGGTCATGAACCGAGACATATTCGAGATACTCGAGACGTTACCCTGTTGCAAATCCAGCCACTTTGTCGATGTAGACACGCAATTTTGTACGGTCGACTATTGCAAGGATCACAATCATTCTGAATTCCACGTAAAAGATCAGAGTACGAGGGTTTTCTTCAGGTAGGTATCACTCGTTAATGAGGGAAATAAGCACGGCTCAACGCCATGGGCATACCTATACCACCAACCTGACAAGCGAGGTAGTATTCCACGTGAAGGGCTCGTTACGGATAGCGGGTCTTCATACTACGAGATAAAGATACACGATATTATATACAGCATAGTCCAGCATGCATAGCCCAATAAGTACGAAGGCAAAGGAGCCTCTTCTACCTATTACGACGGCAATGTCAAATCTGTACAGAGCTCACGCGGTCTTGAAGTTGGCACTTACATATGCAAGAGCTCCTGCCGAGATAAAATAGCTTGTTTAGAAGAGCTTAGTAAGTGACTATCCATGCTACCTGGGCAGAATGCTGATATCCGATCAAAGAAATTCTACTTGGAGGATAAGTGCTAGAAGCGCTACCTACCTTTTTTACGCTGCGTTTTACGCAGGTAGATATATGTATCTATCTGGTGCACAAATAGTTGATCTGCTCTATAGAACAAGCCCTGTTTACATACACAAAAGAAGGCTAGACCGATAAAGGTGCCCTAGAGTGAGTGGGTAAATACGGTAGATTTAGGTACCAAATTCAAATAACCCAAAGATTAAACAGAGTAACATCAACCACACGTCAACCATTAGGTATTTATCTCTACGTTAGACAGACTTAGGTAGAACCTGCATGGGCGCGGCGCCATAAAGATGCGACGCGTATGTAACAAGTCGTTTTCTTACAGATTCATGCAAGTGTGTCGTTTCTATAACTTGTTCCGGGATATATGCTGTTATCCCAGGCGTTTTTCTATCATTAATACAGAACTTTTATACCTGTTTGTTAGCTGCAAGTGAACTTGACGACGACTAGAGTCCTTCGAATGCGGTTATGTGGCCCGTGGGCCGAGCTGTGTCTGGACCAATCGTTCCTTCCAGCATCTCAAGCTCCAGGTGCGGGCCTCCTGCCGTGGAACGCCGCACGGCATGGTGGGAAGATTTCGAGTAGGTAGTGCGCTTCTTGGTGCCAAGTAACCACCACATAGCATGGTCTTGGCTTCTTGTTTTCTGCACCTTGACCAATACGTGCTAACGATGTCAAGTTTCTACACGGGCTCAAAGGCAAACAGCTAACCTTAAGTATGTACTATGTACACCTATCTCAGATTCCATTACGGGTTCCGCTAGTATCTCAGCTTTAGCTTTTAACTTCAGGTTGGCGTTAGTAGATCTTTTTTAGTTGCCATCCAAAGCCATAACACCACCTGGGCAGTTGCATATTCGGGTTACAAGGAACCAATAGCATCGCGTAGTCCAGATACACAAGCGACACTCGAATATCCACGCTTAACGCTCAACAGGGGATAGTTGTGGAGGAAGCGGCCGATGTGGCTTCATGTTGGCACATTTAGGAGACTCGCATGCCAGTATGGGCAGGTGTGGAGCAGGACCCCTGAAATATAGGAAGATAACTGCACTCTAGAACCGGGTAAAACATCGAACACAGAATGCAGCTCGCTTCGGCATTCTGGACTTCTCTGTGCTGACTGCGTTTGTAGATCAGCCCTGATCGCTCCTCGGCCTGCTGGGATTCTAACGAGAGAGGATAAGCAGAGGAAAGGGAGGAGAGGATGCAACGTTGGGGTTACCATTCATTTACTAATTACTACCAAATTGCTGTTCCAAACTACAACAGCAAATGAACAAAACAACAACACCAACATCAATCGCCGTAAACTCTCGACATCTAATCTAGTTCTCTTCACAAATCTTCTTTTCCCAACGAAGCTTTGCACTTGCGTCGAAAAACACACTTGTATACCTCAAATTATTTCTCCCCTCCAATTGCGACATGTGTTGCTGGTAACACGCGACCAATTGGACAGTGCTCAATCTAGCAAACCTGGCCATGCGCGGCAGAATCTAACGCAGCGGAAATGATGTGCATGTGAGACATACGTAGTGCATAATTATAAGGCGCTGTAAAGGGCACGAGACACAGAAACAACGAACGATCGATCTTTGGTGGACGAATAGGTAGCTACCAACACAGAGTTGGTGGTTGCTTTCAATTAGGTGAACGAGGCCACGCATACCTTCGAGTTTGCTCGCGCTTGCATGCGCGCTGCAGTGTGTTGGACGCTGGTCGCCCTCGTCTTTCTCAAGCCTCGTAAAGTTGGGGCCACATCCCCCTCAGAGCAGCAGTAGCGATGGCTCCATCCGAGGATGCGGGTAAGCCCGAGGGGTCAGTGTTGCAGCTGGCGACGACCAAAACAAATACCAATACCAACTCGTCAGACGGTGGTTCTCTCGAAGTCGACGACAAGATACACGAGGCATACGATCTAGGTACAATGCGCGGCAAACCCAGACTCCAACACTATTCTCCTCCGTCATCGTTGCTGGGGAACCGCAGGGACGGCCACCAACGTTTAGCCTCTGGTCCCGAGGACGATTTTGAGAGGCAGGCTAGCTCAGCCGCTGCGCAGGAACCGGCTGAGCATGCGGATGGGCCTGTGGGTGGCAGTAATGAAGGAGATGGGATCGTCTATAAGACGTATAAGAGGAGATGGTTCGGGCTTTTGCAGCTGACATTGCTGAACATAGTCGTGAGCTGGGACGTAAGTATCTCGATGCCAACCCTCACTACGGACAAAGCACGGCCCGCTGCAATGCGGCTACCGGCGATACTAAAACGCTAACCCTTTGACCTGTGCTATAGTGGCTCACATTTTCCCCGGTAGCCCCAGATGCTGCCGAATACTATAACCGTTCTGAGTCAGACATCAACTGGTTCTCGACGGCCTTTCTCTTCGCCTTCGTTTTCATCTCACCGTTAACCATCTACATGCTGCACTGGGGTCCAAAGCCTTCTATCGTCACGGCGGCCCTCTTCACGATCGTGGGCAATGTGGTGCGTGTCGGAGGTTCGCACTCGAGATCTGGCGGTAATTATGGCGTCGTCATGTTCGGGCAGATTCTCATTGGTCTGGCTCAACCCTTTGTGCTCAGTGCCCCGACACGTTACTCGGATTTGTGGTTCTCGGAACGTGGCCGCGTCGCTGCGACGGCTCTTCCAAGTCTCGCGAACCCATTCGGTGCCGCTCTTGGCCAGCTCGTTGTCCCATTTCTCGCCACCAACGCCGGGGAGGTGTCCAATGCTGTTATCTACGTAACCATT